>Ga0116231_10012153_pt1 | contig 12810 bp, 14 predicted proteins | sample S1TSphgellanicum_2_FD_89695 | JGI IMG/M metagenome (GOLD analysis project Ga0116231, IMG submission 89695) | Host-associated microbial communities from peat moss isolated from Minnesota, USA - S1T2_Fd - Sphagnum magellanicum MG | ecosystem: Host-associated > Plants > Peat moss > Unclassified... | reverse complement strand
AGTGGAGGCGCTCAGGAAAAAAAGAAATACAGGGTGAAACTCAGGAAAATGATGGTTTCCTGAGTTTCACCCCCCATTGAATGCTAATGTACTTTTTTGCAGGTTTCTTTTTAATCTCACCCTGTGTATGACCAAACTCAGGGTACTGGTGCTGTCTTCCCTGACTTTACGGATATCTCTAATATGCTAAGGTAATATACATAAGTGTAAGGTGAAGCCCATGGGTGTGGAACATTCTCAAAAGAAGTGCCGAGGACGAGGTGGTAATTTGGGGGCAGGTCAATCATTCCCAATACTATGTCATGCTTTCTTTTGAGACATGATTCAACCAAAGAAACCTTACTGAAATTTTTTAGGTCATCCTTGCTGCTGAGTTAATTTTTTCCCTCAAGGTAAAACAATTTAGTTGAGAGGGAACTTGCCTCCAAATTGGATAATTTCACATGAATGTTGAAGCTGGAAAATATTGTGTATTTGGAGTTGGAAGTGTTGGACTACCCTTACATAAAACAAACTCAAATTTCAAGTACTTTTACCATTGTTGTGAAAATTGTTGGAATAAATTTGGTAGAGTGAGCTTTGGCCTCTAGATCTTATTACAAGAACGGACTCCTTTATAATTACAACAACAACGGGCCGGAAAATGCAAGTTCATTGTGAGTGGTAATTAAATCCCCCTCACACAATCAATAACATGGTATGCATGTTGAGTATGTACGGGGTAGTGCTAGTGTTCATTATTTCTAGGGTATAATTTGCTTCTTCACCCACTTTCTTTCTTTCACAAATTATTACCCATGTGGAGAGCTCATGATCTTTGTTTTATATCTTGGTATATTTCTTGTTGGAGATTTTTCTAAGTTTTATGGAAGCTGCATGTGATAGATGTGGGTGGGCCAGAAGAATAATTTGGAAAACAAAAAAGGAAATTTGCCTTAAGTATAAAACAAATTAAAGAGAAATTTCAATATGAGGGATGTGAAAAAAAGCTTGAAAGGTTGAAAAGTAAACTTGATTCTTCTTGGAATCTAAAATTAAACTCATATTAAGTTGAATCAAATAGAAAACCACGTAAAGCTCTGACAAACAATGTCAATAATCACCTTGCCAACATATTTCAATTTTGAATCAATTTTCTACAAAGTTCATAATTTCAACATTAGATTCAAAAATCTATCATGGTTAAACTAATGAGGAGTAACTTGAAAAAAAAATCTACAAAATTGAAACTAAGATTTGTGGATGGTAATCTGCACTTGAATAATATATGACATGCTAGCATTTTGAAAAAGAGTATATGAAGAATAATTTCAAGAATAGTTTGGAAGGCAGAAAAGGAAATTTGCCTTAATTACAAAACAAATTAAAGAGCAATTTTGATCATGAAGGATGTGAAAAAGAGCCTGAAAAGCTTGAAGAGAAAAATTGATTCTTCCTTGAATTTGAAATTGAGCTCATATTAAGTTGAAAAAGGCAATCCATATTGTAAAGCTCCAACAAACAATGTGAATCATCGCCTTGCCAATAATATATTTCAATTTTGCATGGATTTTCTACAAAGCTCATAATTCAAAGATTTGTCTTGGTTAGACTAATGATGAATAATTGGAAAATAATTCCAAAAAATAATTGAGTATGGACAACAATCTAGACTTGAGAAATATATGACATGTTAGGATTTTGAAGACTATGAAAAACAACTTGTAACACACAATTTGGAAAATAGAAAATGAGATTTGCTTGATTACAAAATAAATTAAAGAGGAATTTTCATCATGAGGGATATGAAAAAGATCTTGAAAAGCTTGAAGAACAAATTTGATTCTTCTTCGAATTTGATATTGAACTTATATTAAGTTGAAGAAGGCGACAAGCCATGTAAAGTTCCAATAAATAATGTGGATCATTTGCTAACAAAATATTTCAATTTGCATAGATTTTCTGCAAGGTCATGCTTTCAAAATTAGATTCAAGGATCTATCTTGATCCAAAGCACATTAAGAAATATTTCATTGGACAATACATTGCATAACCCTAAACCCTAGAAATTTGGTAATCAATTTCAAGAGAAAAAAAACTATCAATAATAATTTAGATCAAAAAAAATGTTTCAAAATAAGTTAATAAAGAACTTAACATGAACAAGTGAGATAAAAAATAATGCAATAAACAATCTTGAACTTCAAAACTTGTGCCGCATCATCTTGCCAACAACAACAAATCTGCATAGAATTTTTATAACACATGAAATTTCAACTTTACATTCCAAGAAACATTTCAGTTCCTTATTCATGGATATCATGGGAAAACACATTAAGAGAGCAAAAATAATTTAGGAAAACAATTCAAGAAATTAACACATCACAAAACCTAGAATTGAACTACGAATGGATAGGAACATTTCAAGAATTGGACTAATTGACATGAAACTTTCAAGGATGGGGAGCTAGGATATCATGTTCATCCCTTGTAATTTTAGGATGTTCAAGACTTGAATTACATTGACATGAAATTCCCAAGGAAAGGAAGTCTAGGACATCCTGATGTGTGGTCTAGTTTCAAGATGCCAAGGAAAGTGCATCCTAAACATCAAATAACTCTTGTTCATGTGCTTAACTTCTAGGACATGGTTTTGAGTAATGCAAAAAACAAGGAACAAGGTTCATGAAAACTTTCCTAATAGAAAGGAACAAAATCCTAACAAATGTGTCCCATGCAAAATGAACAACAATTGAAGTTAGGAAAAAATGGACCATGGAGTTATAATGTAACAATGCAACAATTATCAATGACCAGTAAGATATCTAGGAATCTTGACATTCTTCATCTTGGGATAACATAATTGTTCAATAGTGACTTTTGGAAAACTCTCAAATGCAGTTGTAATAAACAGCTCTACCCTAAACCCCCTTCCTAATGGGAACATTGTCACAACTTATAACCTAGTTAAATGAGAATTTATCTAAACCTTGAAAGGTTTGGTGGGCAACTAAACAACAAATTTATGGGAACAATGTGAAGCACATTACATCCAACAAATTGAAGGTGATCTACATACCTGAGACTCTATCAATAGATGCGTCGCATGTGTTTCCCATTTCCCAATGCCTATTTACATCTTTTATATTTGGACTTGACTCGAATGGTATCGATCTAGAATTGCACCACAACATTACGAACCTTTAGAGACAAAAAATCACTCATTTTTTTACTTCGCACATAAAGCCCATAATGCGTTGTTAGTATGTGCTTCAAGAGAGAATCTTCTATAGATACTTCATGAAAGGTTTTGACGATGGATACTTACATCAAAGCCCACAATGCGTTGTCAATACATGCAACTTCAAGAAATAAACTTTTGTAGATATTACCTCATGAATTTAGGTATCGTGAAAAGGTTTTTCAAGAAATAAACTTTTGCATGCATAAGTTCAAGAAATAAACTGTTGCAACCTTGAACAAATTTAGGTCTTGCAAAAGGGTTGTTCAAGAAATAAACATGCAACTTCAAGAAATAAACTTCTACAAATATTTCATGAGTTTTGGTCTTACAAATAGGTTCAACAATGGATATCTGTAAGGTAATTAGTGTGTTGAATGTTGCTAGTAGACTCACTAAGCACCATGGGAGATCATCACATTCCTTGCTCGTTGTTCATCTTTGGAATGACAACCTTTGATTTGTTGCCACCCTCTCAAAATGTTGCTCACAACATTAAAAACATGCTCCATGTCATTATAATCTAACATGATTCCTTTCCAAATTAGGTGTTTCAAGATCTTTGGTAAGACCATACATTTGTATTCAATGCCTTCCAATGCAATTTGCACATACCATTCCCCAACAATCCTTTTCGCCGCCCTAGTAGTTGACCTTTCTAGATTCACAACTTGTAGATAATCTTCACCCAATATAGGAACATTGACAACTTCTCTCTCTTCTCCTAACTATTGTCTCTTTCTCTCCGTAAACCTTCTCTGCCTTTCAACTTGTGAAGCCTTCTTATAAGCATTTGTTTATGAGCGCTCATGAGTTGCTTGCCCCTCCTTTTGCACATTTTTCTTATTGGCCATCAAGTCATGCATTTAAAGATGAAACACACCACACATTGGGACTTTTAATCTAAGTTTGCATTGTTTCTAAATTTGTTTTTGTTAAACTAAAGTTTCAAGATCTCACACATGCACATGGCTGTGAACTTCTGGAATGTGGAGTGTGGACATGCCAATGAACGTCCAAAGCATGAACAAGGAGCCCTAACCTACGTTAATTCCATGGCACCACAAGACTTTGCTCCTTTGGCGCCAAAATTGACAGTCGGATTGTGCACATTCAAGAACACATTTTTTTTAAAAACGTTGATACCTAAATTTATACTAGCCATACATAGCCCTTTAGGAAAATTTCCTTATACCACTTGTCATGGCATTCCTGACACTTGTGCCTGATTATCATTACACCTACCCACCATATTTTTCCCCCCTTTCTGTCCATTGTAGGTTCTAGGAAATGGCCCCAAATGGGCATTGAAAGAAATAGAAGTGGGATAACTTGTTATTTGTGTTCCTAGGCTCAATGGCCTCTTAGGACTTCCTAGTCCTGACCTTTGAAAATTGCTCCAAAAAAATGGTTGGTGGAATCCACTATTTATGAAAGAAATAGGGTAGAAGACCATTTAAGGTCCCTTTAAAAATTAAAAGCTTTTTAAAAATGTGAAAAAATACACTCCTTTTATGTTTTTGACCAAAGGATCATCAATTGTTACATTCTTGAGACTTTTCCTTTGAACATTCATTGGTCACACAATTTTTTTTAAAAAACGATTTGATTGAAGTTTCAAATTCTACATGACTCAGGCCACTTTTTTTTTTAAAAAGGATTGAAAAGCCTTTTGTAAGTGAGTCCTACATTGTTTTAAAGTTTAAAGGGTTGAAAAAATTGGGGTGTGATGATTCCTAGTGGTACCACCCAAGGATACTTTCACCCTATTATGATTTTGTTAATGGAGTCACAAATGAGGAAGACATGTTGTTGGTAACTAAACTAGATTTGTTTGTAATTGACACCATTATTTTACCATAATCGAAAATCTTGGCAGTGGTGGTGGCTAATGCAAAAAATTGGTACTAATGCAAAAATTAGTATTGATACAAAAATCAACACTAATGCAAAAATTGGTACGGATCCCAAAATCAATATTAATACCAAAATCAGTACCAATATGAAAATCAATACCAATGAACTGATTTTTTATTTCCCTTGCAAACTAAGAGAAATTTCGGTAAACATTATGTCAACATGAATCAAAGTGCATGACATGAAGATAACAAAGTAGAATTTATTAGAAGAGGTCCAAATCCGCCCACTAAATTTGGGTATTATGATGAACTACAAATGGTGAAGCTGAACATTGATTTGGACTTTTTTGTAGCAGATGCACCAAAATAACTATTGAAAGAGTACAAAGACATTTTTGCATGGACGTGCAAGGATTTAAGAGGTATTCCACCTTATTTAGTGTAACACCAAATTGAATCCAATACCAATATACCTACATCACATCAAGCATAGTATCGAATGAATCCAAATTACACTGCAGTCATGAAGTAAGATTTGGACAAGCTATTAGTTGTGAGACTCATTGTTCCAGTGGAGGAGGCAACTTGGCTCTCTCCCATTGTGGTGGTACTGAAAAATAATGGGAAGCTCCGAATTTGTGTGGATTTCCGAAAATTAAACGTTGCCATGAAAAAAGATCCCTATCTTTTACCTTTTATGGAGGAAGTATTGGACATGGTGGCAAGGCATGAAGTTTACTTGTTTTTGGATGGCTTTTTGGTTACATTAGATAATAATTACCCCAGAAGACAAGTACAAGACTAGTTTCATTACAGATTGGGGAATGTTTGTTTAGATAGTCATGCCTTTGGGATTGAAGAATGTTCCACCAACCTACCAACGAACAATGAATATGGCATTTTGTGAATACCTCAAGGTGTCCATGAAATTATTTCTAGATGATTTTAATGTATTCAATGACCTCAAAATGCACCTTGCCAAACTTCAATTGTGTTTTGACAAATGTCGAAAACTTGGTATTAATTTGAATCCAAAAAAATGCATGTTTTTGGTTTATTCAAAGGTCATAAGTTTGGGTACATTGTTTCCAAAGTGGGAAAATTACCTTATCAGAAAAAAAATTCAACAATCGTGAATATGCCCACACCAAAAATGCCAAAAGATATATAGGTTTTCAATGGGATGGCCCAATTCTACCAATGCTTCATTATGGCATGTGAGTCATGGATTATAATACCACAAATTGTTAAGCTTTAGTTCCATAGTTTTCCTTAGTATTAATGATTTGAATCCTGATAAACCTCGAAGTAATAATTATTAAGAGTTGAATTAGCCTTTGGATATTTAGCATAGAAGACTTTTTTATTTAAATTGATGCAAGGCTTAGTTAATTTTAGGACCTAGTAAACCTTTTTAAGTGCATTATCCTTTTATGTTGTAAAGAAGGGAAAAGGGATGTAGAATTAGATGTGATTTATTGATATATTGGAAATATAAGCCCACAATTAATAATAACATTTTGCCATGACAATATTAAGTTAATATGTAGAATAATCTTCGGGCATGAATGATTTACTTGAAAGATTTCTAAGATGTAATCCTAATACATCTTTATTTAGTTTTCACTTCTATCAAACTCTTAAATAGAATCAAAATCAAACTTAGGTATTAACATTTCCACCTGAGTGGCCTAAAGTGAATTACAACTTAGTAAATAACTTTAAAGGGATAGATCACAATTGCAAAAACTCTAAAATGCGATGAATGGTGCGAGTGGTATTCGGCTCGATGCTCCATGGAAAGGGGATTGATTGGGCCTCGTAGCCAACGATAATGGCCATCACTGGGAACCCAAGTTTGACAATGAAGACAAACATCGTCGTCTTCACATTGACACTCTTCAAACCTTTTTGGTGCGGCTCCACAAGCAGGAACAAATTCTAAATAGATTATTAAGGCATGTGGGTTAGGAGACAATCGACAATCCCATGCCGAACGATCAACTCAAGTGCGCACCATTCTTCTAGACGGTTTTTCTTCGCGTGACCGTTGAGAGACATTCACGTTAAGCGGTGCTTCTTCAAACTCTTCATTTTCTACTAGTGAAACTAGAGGATTTGAGGGCGTAGCGACATCATCCACCATGACTAAATTCTCACTTGCATCAACAAAAAACCAAGAAGGTAGCGGAGATAATGTGGTACTTGCATTCGGAAGGGGTCGAGGTTCTTTTATTTAACAAATTAGGGTAGGCGTAAGGTGTGAAAATGACGGTGAAACCTCATGAAAATTCGAACATCCTAGATCTAATGGATTCATCAAACCCTAATTTCGACTATGGGTTTAGAAGTATGTGGGGGTTTTTGTGATGCTATTTTTAATTCCAATTTACTATGTATTACATAGTTAATTAGTGCATGGAAAAAAAAAGTAAGGGATATCAAAAAAGTAAATGGTACGCGGGGATGTTACTTTAACCATTGAATTAATTTAGTCAAGTAAGGATTCAAGGATGTTTACTTGTTACTACCGATAAATTATCCTAGTAGTTAATTACTTGAAATAATTAGGATGAAAAAGTAAGATGTGAAGGTCAACAGACGGAAAGGATAAGGATCAAGTTCAAGAACCTCATCAAGATATCCAAGATAGGGGGAAGGATGAGTCCTCCAATCCCATTAGTCATGAGGATTGTCATCCTATTTGATTGGAGGATGGAATATTTTTGTGTCTCATTGAGCCCAAAAATTTTCATCTTAAAATCAATTGGAGGGCAAATCATTCTTAATTCTCATTGGCTCTTGAAGGATGAGGAGGCCATTGATTGGAGGGAAGGATTTCGAAGCTTCCATTGGGCAAGGGGAACAAGCTCAAGGAAAGGTCATAGAGGCTTACTAAAAGAGAGAAGAGTATCTTGTGTTGGGGGAAAGGGAAAGGAGGAGAATGAATGTGTGAGAAAAATATTGGTTCTTATGTGTGGAAAGGTGTTGTTCATGGAAAAGATGTGTGCAAGAAATAAGCATGGAAGGAATCCCATGACAAAACCTATGGAATTTTATTTCAAATAGCTGTTCCTCCCAAATCCACCGTTGGATTTGTGTCAAACTTAAAATAGTTCTTTTTTAGGAGGTGTAGAAGGTTCTTTCCCATTTTTAGCATCATCGGGGTTGCTGTAAGGGAGCTACGCTTGCCGGAAGCAGAAGGTGTTTGTAGTGGAGTTCATGGAAGGATTTCCATGACAAAGTCTCTGGAGTTTTATTTCAAATAATTGTTCCTCCCAAATCCACCGTTGGATTTGTGTCAAAATTAAAATGGTTCTTTTGTAAGAGGTGTAAAATGTTCTCTCCAAATTTCAGCATCATCGGGTCTGTAAGGGTGTTACACTTGCCGAAAGTAGAGGGGGTTAAAATTGTCTGTTTTTTTCATCAATCTAAGCAAAATGATTTTTTGTCCCAAGGCTTAACTCTTGATCAAAAGAATAAAAAATTATAAGATTTTGTAACATGGCTCCTTTTTAGATTAGCTTTTCAAAAATCCAATGCATGCTAGATTAGGAGGTTATATGTAGATGTTATGACAAATGGAACAAAAGGGGTTCAACCATCAAGCGTGACATTGAATGAACATCAACATAATGCCCCTTCACGTTCCATCGTGGTGAATTACGATTCTCCCACAATGTCTTTGTATCTTCCAAGTGAACACAACGCATTAGATTCTTAGTGAACTTCATTGCATTACATTGAACCACCTTACTTGTTAGACTACAACTACATAGTAATTCCACTTCCAAGCAAGTTTGTGAGTGCATAGCTTCATGTTGAGGGTGTGCAAGAATGCTTCACATGGCCCCCATCACGAAACTCTTATACAAACAGAAGTGTTTGTGTGAACTGTCAAATGTTAGGAAGTGTGGAAGGCCATAAAGTAAAGGTATCTGGATGCATCAATTTTAGTTGTACCCAAATGAGACATGGAGTTTCACATCCACACAAATACATTGAATCTAGTAATCGAAGTTATGCTAGCTCAAAATCCTACTGGAAAATGTGATCATCCAATTGTATATGCCTCTAGACTCTTAAACAATGTTGAGAAAAACTACACCACCACTAAAAGGGAAGCACTCACCACAATTTATGCTTTGCATAAATTCAAACATTATCTATTAAGAAACAAGTTTGTTTTTTACATCGACCACATGGCATTGTTATACTTCATAAAAAAAATTCAACTGTCAAATTGAATTGCAAGGTGGCTATAATTATTCTTGGAATATGATTTTTCGATGGTGTACAAACCAGGGCATTCTCATTTGATGGTGGATGCTCTTTCATGACTTCCTGATGCTATCGAAAATCCAAGGGTGCCTAATAGAATTATTAATGCATCATTGTTTGTACTTCAACCGAAATGGCTACAAGAAGTGCATATGTACATCTTTACCGAAAATTTTCCAAAGGGATATTCCATGGAACAATAGAAGAAATTGGTGTTGAAGGCGTTGCCTTTCACCATCAACAATGGATAGTTGTATAAACAAAGGCAAGATCAAATTTTGCATCAATGTTTGCATGATGACAAAATTTTGGTAAACCTACAGGAGATGCACAAAGGAGATGGTGGTGGACATTTTTTGGTGGACATCACAGCTCGAAAGGTGTTGGATGCCAAGTATTGATGGCTAATTATGCATAGGGATGCACAACAACATTGTCAATCCTATGATGTTTGCCAACAAATCAAAAATCTCTTACATACCCCAATGGCAAAGTTGATCACCATGCTCCTAGTTGAACCATTCATGAAATGGGGTTTCGACTTCATTGGCCCCATTAAGTCCATGAGTCACTCACATGACAACAAATACATTTTGGTTGCCTACCAATTATACAACAAAGTGGGTGGAGGCAAAAGCATTAAGGACCAACATGACTACAATCACAACTCAATTCATTTATGAATTCATTTTGACTAAATTCAATTGCCCCCTCATTTTGGTTAGTGACCAAGGTACCCATTTTTATCAATGAGGCCATTGAGATCCTTACCATTCATTTTTTATTTTGGCACATTAGTTCTATGACTTACTACCCTTAGGGAAATGGTCAAGCCGAATCTACCAATAAGGTTATTGGGTTGCTATTGACCAAGCTAGTAAACATAAATCACACTAATTGGGACGAACATCTCCACACTATTATGTTTGCTTATAGAACATCTTTCAAGGTGGGCACATGTCATACTCCTTTTCAATTGGTGTATGGATTACATGTTTTGATGCCTACCAAATATTTGTTACCTACAACCAATTTTATAATGTTTTAGGATTTTGCCATGACACGGGTACTTAGTACCCAATTGTTTGAGTTAGAGAAGTTAGAGGAATCTCGAACAATTACAACAGAATCCACATGTAGGTGACAATGGAATCATGAATTGTGGGCACATAATCACTATTGAACCAAGTCCTTCTCCCTTGGTGACCATGTGCTTTGGTTTTCAAAAGCACATAAAGAACACACAGGCAAGTTCAAACAAGGTTGGTTTGGACCATATAGGATTTAGTATTGTTTACGTAACAATACAACACTTCTAATGATTATGGAGAAATTTGATCCCAACCCCATTTTAGTCAACATCAACAAACTGAAGCCTACCAATTCTAAAACACAATTGCTTCTAGAGGATTGTAATCAATAGTTGAAAGGGAGAGGGAACAACCAATACCAAAATAAGGTTCAACATTGTAACCTTGAAAAATGCACAAGGTACAAGGAAAAAATTTTCATTTTCGGTAGATGGAACTGAAATCTAAGAGTCATGACTTGGCAAGATTCGGTAGTTGGAACCAAAATTCAAAACCCACTAGCTTGAACAAAAAACTTGGAAGACCCAACTAGGACCAAAATCTATACCATAGGGTCTAGAACTAAAAATTTGTTACCAACCAAGAATTCATGTTTCAAAATCAGAATCTAAAATTCGAAACAAACAACTGAAATTCCTAATTCAAGGTCAATACATGAGTCAGCTGAAATTGTTAAGTCAAAGAATATTGGTCAAATTTCAAATTCAGAATATCCAATAGCCGGTTTGTACATTTTAGAATTAGTTGTTAATGGTGTCAATGGGGAATTGGTGGATGAAAGTAAAACATGTCTTTTGGCATCCATTGGCACTTTTTGTTTGTTTATTAAAATAGTATCCAATGAAAAAGAATGCAAAAAGAGCATCAATGAACTAATGTTGCATTTCCACAACAACGCATTTTTGGAATCCAATCAAAAAATACAATTCATCACCCGAATCAGTATCCAAGAACCAATACCGCATTTCATAAACAACACGCTAGTTTTTGGAAAAAACTCAGTTGGCTCACCGAATATAAATGTGGGACCTTTTCTCCAATTTCACCCTTTGCATTTTTGTTTCTCTTATTCCTTTCAAGTCACTCCCAAAGTGTAGAAAATCAATAGATCCACTAGAAAGTTAGTTTTTGGCAAAATGAGAGGAGTGAACAAGGAAGAAGCAGAAAGGCTTTCACAATAAAAGAAAGATAGGCTAAAAGCTGCTATATAACAGAAAGAGGAAGAGGAGGGAAGCGAAATGGAGACAGAACCAGAAATTGACAGAAAAAAAAAGATAATAAGTGTTTCTGGTGGAAGTAGGATTATGTTTAACCAAATGGACAAGTTCCAACGTTGGGTAGTTAATAGAGATGTAGATGGGCATGTACAATCGAGCTTTTTGGTTTGACGACCTTTAAGTTGACACCCATTTGGCATCTGGTCAAAGAGTTTTTGTAGTTGATAATTCAATTAAACGTAGATGCAATAGAATATATTGTGTAGGGAGTTCCGGTCATCATTACCAAAAACAGCGTTGTGGAAATGTTCTGTTTCTTGTAAACTAGAATCATAAAGCCACTTGTGATGCGCTTTGCAAAAGCCACAAACCTTTGCATTCAAATGGCCCCCCCCTTAACGCATTTGTGTAAAAGGAAGGTTGGAAAGTTTCCTGGTTCAAGGGGAAGAATCTTGTTCGACTTCCGACACTGATTCAAATGATCTAGCTCAAGGGGATTTGTAGGATTGTTAATACAAAGCTTGTGCTTCTGGTGGCCCTTGTTGAACTTCAAAAATTGGAAAATCGGGCTCAAGGGGATTTGTAGGATTGTTAATACGAAGCTTGTGCTTTTGGTGGCCCTTATTGAACTTCAAAAATTGGAAAATCGGGCTCAAGTTGTTTTCAACAACTTGCATTCTAGGTTGCAAGATTTGTCCACAGTAATCAAATTGAAAAAAAAAAACCCTTGGAAGGAAACAAAATTTGGTGCAACCCAAGTCAAAAATATCATCCTTCCACATTGGTTTCTAATCGACCCAATTTTATAGCTATAGGAATCTAAAGACGAAGATGAAAAGGAAGACAGTTTTTCAATAGAACCCGATCTTGACGTGAAGAGGAAAGGGTGACAACATCTTCTCAAGCTAAGACTATCAACCTCGATAATCCTCCCCAAAAACAACGAGAAGTTGGTCATGTTGAGAATTCAAGCTCAACTAATTAAGTTTCATTAGTTTTTGGAGTAGGAAAGTAACTAAGTTACTTTCACAAGGTTGAATTACTTTCTTTACTTATTTTAGTTTGGTTATTTGTGGTTTGGTCTTGTAGTTAAATACCTTGGTGTTGATGGTTTGCTTCTCTTTTCTTCATTACACAAGTTT
>Ga0116231_10012152_pt1 | contig 12812 bp, 7 predicted proteins | sample S1TSphgellanicum_2_FD_89695 | JGI IMG/M metagenome (GOLD analysis project Ga0116231, IMG submission 89695) | Host-associated microbial communities from peat moss isolated from Minnesota, USA - S1T2_Fd - Sphagnum magellanicum MG | ecosystem: Host-associated > Plants > Peat moss > Unclassified... | reverse complement strand
TCGATCTATCCGGCTTACGGCTTCGCTGCGCACAAGGGCTATGCAACGCCCCTGCACCGTGCGCGTCTCGCCGAGCACGGTCCTTGCCCCTTGCACCGCCGCTCGTTCGCGCCCGTGGCCGAGTGCGGCTTGGAGCGCGCGTCATGACGGGCTTCGTGCATCTGCGCCTGCATACGGAGTATTCGCTCGTCGACGGGATCGTGCGCATGCCGGAGCTCATGGCCGCGGTCGCGGCGGCCGGCATGCCGGCCGTGGCCTTGACCGACCAGAGCAACCTGTTCGCGATGGTCAAGTTCTACAAGGAGGCGCAGAGCGCCGGCGTGAAGCCGCTGATCGGTGTCGATGCCTTGATTCGCGAACCCGCGGAGCGCGCGCCGCCGATGCGTGTCGTGCTCTTGTGCCAGAACCTTGCAGGCTATCGCCATCTCACGCAACTCGTTACCCGCTCGTATCTCGAGGGCCAGCGGCGCGGCGCGCCGATGATCGAGCGCGCCTGGCTCAACGCCGAATCGCTCGGCGGACTCGTCGTGCTGTCGGGCGGTCCTGAGGGCGACATCGGCCGCGCGATCGCGCGCGGCCGCGAGGACGAGGCGGGACGCTGCCTCGATACCTGGCTCGACCTGTGCGGCGATCGTTTCTATCTCGAGGTGCAACGCACGGGCCGCGCCGGCGAACTCGTCTATACCGAGGCGATCCTCGATCTTGCGGCGGCGCGCGGCGTCGCGGCGCTCGCGACCAACGATGTGCGGTTTCTGACGCGCGCCGACTTCGAGGCGCACGAGGCCCGCGTCTGCATCCATGACGGCGCCTTGCTCGCGGACCCGGCCCGCGCGCGTCGCTATTCCGAAGAGCAATACTTGAAGTCGCCGGCCGAGATGGCGGAGCTGTTTGCCGACTGTCCTGCCTTGCTCGCGAACACGGTCGAGGTCGCGAAACGCTGTTCGCTCGAGATCAAACTCGGCGCCTCGATGCTGCCGGCCTATCCGGTACCGCCCGGCAGCACGACCGAGGCCTACCTGCGCGACGAGGCGCTCCGCGGCTTGGATGAGCGGCTCGCGGCGTCGCAAGCGCCCGGATCGACGCCGCGCGTGCGCGTGGAATATGAGCAACGGCTCGGTCTCGAACTCGGCGTCATTTGCAGCATGGGATTCGCAGGCTACTTCCTGATCGTCGCGGATTTCATCCGCTGGGCGCGGGAGAATGGCGTGCCGGTGGGCCCCGGACGCGGCTCGGGTGCGGGCTCGCTGGTCGCCTACGTGCTCGGCATCACCGATCTCGATCCGATCGAGCACGATCTGCTGTTCGAACGCTTCCTGAATCCGGAGCGCGTGTCGATGCCGGATTTCGACGTCGATTTCTGCATGGAGGGGCGCGACCGCGTCATCGATTACGTCGCCGCCAAATACGGGCGCGAGCGCGTCTCGCAGATCATCACCTACGGCACGCTCGCGGCGAAGGCGGTCGTGCGCGACGTCGGCCGCGTGCTCGGCCACAACTACGGCTACGTCGACCGGATCGCGAAGCTGATTCCGTTCGAGATCGGCATCACGCTCGACAAGGCCCTCGAACAGGAGGAGGAACTCGCGAAGCTCTACGAGAGCGACGGCGACGTGCGCGAGCTCATCGATCTCGCGCGCAGCCTCGAAGGCCTCGCACGCAACGCCGGCACGCACGCCGGCGGCGTCGTGATCGCGCCCTCGGTCCTCACGGATTTCACGCCGCTCTACTGCGAAGAGGGCGGCTCCACGCCCGTGACGCAGTTCGACAAGGACGACGTCGAGGCGGCCGGGCTCGTCAAGTTCGATTTTCTGGGGCTGCGCACGCTGACGGTCATCGACTGGGCCGTGCGCGACATCAACGAAGAGCGCGCGGCCGCGGGCGAGGCGCCGCTCGTGATCACCGCATTGCCGATGGACGATGCGGCCACCTATCAGCTGCTCAAGAGCTGCAGCACGACGGCCGTGTTCCAGCTCGAATCGCGCGGCATGAAGGACCTGATCCGGCGCCTGCAGCCCGACCGGTTCGGCGACATCGTCGCGCTCGTCGCGCTGTTCCGCCCGGGTCCGCTGCAGTCCGGAATGGTCGACGACTTCATTGCGCGCAAGCACGACACGAGCGGCTCGGCGATCGATTATCTACACCCCGACCTGAAGCCCGTTCTCGAAGCGACCTACGGCGTGATCCTCTATCAGGAGCAGGTCATGCAGATCGCGCAGATCCTCGCCGGTTATACGCTCGGCGGCGCCGATCTCCTGCGCCGTGCGATGGGCAAGAAGAAACCCGAGGAGATGGCCAAGCAACGCTCCGTGTTCGTGAGCGGGGCGGTCGCGCGCGGCGTGCGCGAGGCCCAGGCGACTTGGATCTTCGACCTCATGGAGAAGTTTGCGGGCTACGGCTTCAATAAATCGCATTCGGCCGCCTATGCACTGCTCTCCTATCAGACGGGCTGGCTCAAGGCCCACTATCCGGCGGCTTTCATGGCGGCCGTGCTGTCGGCGGACATGGACAAGACCGACAAGATCGTGACGCTCATCGACGAGTGCGCGAGCATGAAGCTCACCGTGCTGCCGCCGGCCGTCAACGAGTCGGTTTACGCGTTCAAAGTCGCGGGTCCCGCGAGCATTCGTTACGGCATGGGCGCGATCAAAGGCGTGGGTCAGGCGGCGGTGGAGGCGATCATCGCCGAGCGCAGTGCGCACGGGGCCTTCACGAGTCTCGCGGATCTGTGCCGGCGCATCGATCTTTCGCGCGTCAACAAGCGCGCGCTCGAAGCGATGATTCGCAGTGGTTGTCTCGATGCGCTGGGCTGCAATCGCGCCACCTTGAGCGCGGAGCTCGAACGCTCGATGCAGCTCGGCGAGCAGAACTCCCTGGCCGTGAGCACGGGCCAGGATGATTTGTTCGGTTTGGGCGCCGCCCAGGCCGCCGTCCTTCCGGCCAGCAGTGCTCTGCCGGATTGGACCGAGGCCGTGCGCTTGGGGTTCGAAAGGGAAACGCTCGGTTTGTTTTTGAGCGGGCATCCGATCACGCCCTACGAGCCCGATTTGAAATTCTTGGTCAGCGCGCGGCTCGCCGACGTCGGCGGTCCCAAGCCCGCGCCGGCGCCCGAGGGTGGTCGTTCGTGGTCGGCGGCCAAGACGGTCACGGTCGCCGGACTCGTGCTCGAGATCCGCCGCCGTCCGAATCGCGTGACGCTGATCTTGGACGATCGTTCCGGAAGGCTCGAAGTGAGCCTGTTCGAGGAGCTGTTCCAACAGTACCGGGACGTGATCGTCAAGGATGCGATCCTGGTCATCGATGGCGCCCTGCGGTTCGACGATTTCATCGAGGCTTGGCGTCTCCAGGCTAAGGCGCTGCTGCCGATCGACAAGGCGCGCGAGCGCTACGCGCGCCGGCTCTGGCTGCGTTGGCCCGCCGAATTCGACGGCCCTCAGGGCTTGAACCGTTTCGAGGAACTGCTCAAGCCTTACCTACGTGGTCCCTGCGGCGTCAGCGTCGCGATCCAGAGACCGGGGTATTCGGGGAAATTGAACCTCGCGGAAAGCTGGTCCGTACGCCCGACGCGCGAGCTCTTGGACTCGCTGTCCGCGCTGGTCGGGCGCGACGGGTGGTATTTGGTGTATGGTCCGCGCAGTGAGGTAAGGGGCGAGGAATCATCTTTATGGCGATGAGTTTTTTGGAATTCGAGCAGCCGATCGCGGAGCTCGAGGCAAAAATCGAAGAATTGAAGTTCTTGAGCGGCGATGCCAGCGTCAATATTACCGAGGAAATCAAGCGCTTACAGACCAAGAGTCGTGCGCTCACGACGAGCATATTCGCCAATCTCTCGCCGTGGCAGATCACCCAGCTCGCGCGCCACCCGCAGCGGCCCTACACGCTCGACTACGTCTCCATGATCTGTACCGACTGGCAGGAGTTGCACGGTGACCGCATGTACAGCGACGACCTGGCGATCGTCGCCGGCTTGGCGCGAATCGACGGCATCCCGATCATGCTGATCGGCCAGCAGAAAGGCCGCGATACCAAGGAGCGGGTGCGCCGCAACTATGGCATGCCGAAGCCGGAAGGCTACCGCAAGGCGCTGCGGCTCATGAAGATGGCCGAACGGTTTCGGGTGCCGATCGTGACGCTGATCGACACCCCGGGCGCCTATCCGGGCATCGGTTCGGAGGAGCGCGGTCAGAGCGAGGCGATTGCGCGCAACCTCTTCGAGATGTCGAATCTGGCGGCGCCCGTGCTGAGTGTCGTGATCGGCGAGGGCGGTTCCGGCGGAGCGCTCGCGATCGGCGTCTGCGACCGCCTCGTCATGCTCCAGTTCAGCGTGTACTCGGTGATTTCACCCGAAAGCTGTGCCTCGATCCTTTGGAAGAGCACCGACAAGAAGGAAATCGCGGCCGACGCCATGGGCGGCACGGCGGAGCGACTCAAGAAGCTGGGGTTGGTCGACGAGGTGCTCAAGGAGCCGCACGGCGGCGCCCATCGTGATCCGCAGGCGATGGCCACGACCGTCAAGGAGAGCATCGTCAAGCATCTGACCGAACTGCGCGGCTTGCCGATCACGCAATTGCTCGACGCTCGTCAGGCTCGCTTACGTTCGTTTGGAGCATTTCGCGAATCCTGACGCTCGCTCCCACGGATCTGCTGCGTGACCCTGTTTACCGGCGGCTCTGGACTTCGATACTGATTTCGTCGTTCGGCGCCCAGGTCACGCTGCTGGCGCTGCCCTTGACGGCTGCCGTGCTGCTGCACGCTTCGCCGTCGCAAATGGGCCAGCTCACGGCCGTCGAGATCGCACCCTTCGTGCTCTTCTCGCTGCCGACCGGTGTCTGGCTCGACCGCCTGCGCAAACTGCCGATCTACGTGATCGGCGAAATCTCGATCGCCCTGACGGTGGCGACCGTGCCTTGCGCCTGGTGGTTCGGTTGGTTGGGAATGCCCTGGCTTTATTTCGTCGCCTTCGTGATCGGCACCGTCAACACGACGGCCGGCAGCGCGGCGCAAATCGTGCTGACCCAGATCGTGCCGCGCGCGCGGCTCGTCGAGGCGCACGCCAAGAATGCGCTCGCATCCTCGACCGCCGAGGTCGCGGGGCCGGGCGCCGCGGGCGCCTTGATCAAAGTCGCCGGTGCACCGCTCGCGTTGCTCGCGGATGCCGTCTTGCTGATGACCTCGGCATCGATTTTACGCGGCGTGCGCGTGACCGAGACGCCGAGTGCGCGTAATGCGCCGTTCTGGCCCGCGATGCGCGCGGGCCTCGAGTTCGTTCGCGGCCACAAGCTGCTCGTCACGATGGCGAGCTGCGTCGGCGTCTGGCAGATGTGCAATCAAGCGGCGATGGTCGTGCAGATCCTGTTCGCGACGCGCGAACTCGCCTTGAGCGAGCGCGGCGTGGGCTTGAGCTATGTCGGACTCGGCGCGGGCACGATCGGCGCGAGCATGATCGGCAACCGCGTCGTGCGCCGCTTAGGCTCCGGCCGGACCTTCACGCTCGGTTTTGCGATCACGGGCACGGGCTGGCTGTTGCTCGCGTTCGCCCCGCTGGGCGGTGTCGGCATCGCCGCCTACGTGGCGATGCTGCTGCTTTACGGATTCGGCGCCGTGTTCATCACGATCAATTTCCTGGCGCTACGGCAATCCGTGACGCCTGCACCGATGCTCGGGCGAATGACGAGCACGATGCGCTGGTTGATCCTGCTGCCTTCCGGACCGGGTGCGCTGCTCGGCGGTTGGCTCGGTCAGCACTGGGGCTTGCGCTGGTCGCTGGGATTCGGCGGTGCCACCTCTTTGCTGCTCGCGCTGGTTGCCTCGCGGCTCGCCGTCATCACGAACGCGAGGGTGCTCCCGACGCTGCGGGCCGAGGCGATCGCGCCGTATTCCGCCGACGCCGAGCCGAAGTAGGGCGGCGACCGAGCCTCGCCGCCGTGCGCATTTCTGGGCGAATACCTGGGTTTTGCGGCTTGACGCGCGCGGCCGGGGTCGGCGATAAATAGCTGCTGTTCGGTGAAGCTGCATTCCGCCAAAAGAGTCATACGGTTCCGGCTGGGACCGGTTTCCTGGCAAATTCCCCCTCTGAGTGGGTCGGCACGAGTGCAACAACCCGATCAACGATTGGTGCCCCTCCCCAAAGCCGCGCCGATGCTGCCATTCCGCCCGCGACCGGATAAAATCCGGCGTCCAGTTACTTTGTCGAGGATCGATCGTCATGCCGCACAGCAATAAGCGCTGGTACCTACCCATCGTCGCCGCCTTCATGGCCGTGGTCGCGATGCCCCTGTTCGCCGCGGAGCGGCAGATTTATCCTGCACCCGAACAAGCGCAGACCGATCTCGAAGCCGCTTTACGGACCGCAGCGAGCGCGCACAAGCGCGTGATCCTCGATTTTGGCGGCAACTGGTGCCCCGATTGCCAGGCGCTCGACATTTATTTCCATGATGCCGACAACAAGCCCTTGCTCGACGCGCACTTCGTGCTCGTGCACGTGAACATCGGCCAGAAGGATGCCAATCTCGATATCGCCGCGCGGTACCAGATCCCGATCGACAAGGGCGTGCCGGCGCTCGCCGTACTCGGCGAGGATGGCAAGCTTCTTTACAGCCAGCGAACGGGCGAGTTCGAAGCCATGCGCCACATGCAGTCGAGCAGCGTCACGAGCTTCTTGACGCAGTGGATTCCGGCCGGCACCTAGTCACTCGCGCCGAGCGCGAGCTTCGCCGCGGCCCGCAGCGACGGTGCGACTACCCTACTATGTAATTGCACTGCTCCTGGGTGCGACCGCGAGTGCCGACGATCTGTCCCCGCCGGCGGCCGCGCAGCTGCCGAGCGTGCTCGTCGAGGCGACCGCGCTACCCGGCGCGTCGGTCGCCATGGACAAGATTCCGGGCAACGTGCAAGTGCTCGATGCCGGCGATCTTTCGCGCGACGGCTCGGCGAGCCTGACGCGTGCGCTGAACTCGGGTCTTGCCAGCGTCAATATCGACGATAATCTCGACGATCCGTTCCAGCCCGACATCCTGTATCGCGGCTTCGAGGCTTCACCCGTGCTCGGCACGCCGCAGGGCCTCGCCGTCTACCAGAACGGCGTGCGCATCAACGAAGCCTTCGGCGACACGGTCAACTGGGATCTGTTCCCGGATATCGCGATCGACCGTGTCGTGCTCGTGAGCTCGAGCCCCGTCTACGGTTTGAATGCGCTCGGCGGCGCGATCTCGGTCAGCATGAAGAACGGCTTCACCTACCAGGGAGCCGATCTGGAGCTGTCGGGTGGTTCGTTCGGGCAGCATTCGGCCGCGTTGCAATACGGGGCAAGCTCCGAGCACCTCGGCTTCTATGTGGCGGGGCGGGCGCTCGATCAGACGGGCTGGCGTTTGTTTTCGGACGACGTCGTGCGGCAACTCTACGCCGTGGTCAGCGCGCGCAGCGAGGCAGGCACGATCGATCTGAGCTACACGACGGCGGACAATCGGCTCGCCGGCCAGGGTTCGGCGCCCGTGCAGACGCTGAACCTGAGCCGCGGGCTCGTGTTCACGGGTCCCCAGGTCAATGACAACGAACTGAATTTTCTGACGCTGAACGGCAATCTCGAGCTCTCGGATACCTGGTCCTTGCAGGGCGTCTTGTATTACCGCCAGTATCAGCAAAGCGTCGTCAACGGCAATACGACCGATTACACGGCTTGCACGACGCCCGCGTACGCGGGCTCTCTATGCCAGCAAGACGGAACGACCCCGCTCATGAATGCCGCGGGGACCGTGCTACCCGACATCTCCGACGGCGGCACGGTCCCGATCGGCGAGAACGACTTCGAAACCATCAACGCGTATGGTCGCGGCGCGGCGTTACAGATCAGCGATTCCGAACCGATCGTGGGCCACGCGAACCAGTTGGCGGCGGGTGCGACGCTCGACCGTGCGTTAGTGAATTTCTACGCGGGAACCCAGATCGGCGTCTTCAACTCGCAGTTGATCGTCGAGCCGTCGAATCTGATCGTGGATACGCCCGAGGACTCTTCCGGTGGCGAACAGTTCGGTGGGACACCCGTGAGCCTCAAGGCCATCAACCAGGACTATGGGTTTTACCTGACGGACACGTTCAACTTGACGCCGGCCTTGGCGGTCACGGCGAGCGGTCGCTACAACGTCGCCGATATTGATCTCGCCGACCAGCTCGGCACCCATCTAACCGGCGACAACCGCTTCGTGCATCTCAATCCGGCGCTCGGATTGACCTATGTCTGGTCGCCGAACGTGACCGCCTATGCCGGAGCGTCCGAGAACAACCGCACGCCGACCGCGAGCGAGATCGAGTGCTCCAACCCCTTGCAACCCTGCCTGTTGCCGTCGAATCTCGCGGGCGATCCGCCCACTTTGCGGCAGGTCATCGCCAAGACGGTCGAGTTCGGGCTGCGCGGCCATGCCGATCCGGCCACCGGTGGCGGCGGGGCGCCGAGAGTTACCTGGAATCTCGGTGTCTTTCGCACCTCGCTGCACGACGATATCTACGGCATCGCCACGTCGGTGAGCCAGGGCTTCTTTCAGAACATCGGCGACACGCGGCGCGAGGGCGTCGAGGCGGGTATCAAATACGCCACGGAACAGTGGTCGATCTACGCGAACTACAGCTTTGTCGCCGCGACCTTCGAATCGGCGCTCACGCTGCCGTCCCCGTCCAATCCGTATCAAGATACAAACGGAGACATTCAAGTGGTGCCCGGCGATCGGCTCCCGGGCATCCCGCGGCATCGCTTGAAATCCGGGCTCGACTTTCACCCATCTCCCGAGTGGACCTTGGGCGGGACGCTCACGATCGCGAGTCCCGAATACTACTTCGGCGACGAGTCCAACCAGTATGTGCCGCTCGCGGGCTATCACGTCGTCGGACTGCATGCCGCTTATCGTTCGGGCAAGCGGCTCGAACTGTTCGCCTCGATCGACAATCTGCTCGATGCGAAGTACGCCACTTTTGGGATCTTGAGCGATCCGACGGGCATCGGCGCGCCCGGAGTGCCGGCCGACGGCGTCTCGAACGGGCCCGGCGTCGACAACCGCTTTCAGAGCCCCGCGGCGCCGCTCTCGGTGCACGGCGGTGTACGCATCACGTTCTAATGAGGACGCGCCGACTGCGCGCGATCGCGCCCGTCGCGCTACACCGCGGCCAGCGCGGCGCCCAAATCGGCGATCAAGTCGTCGGCGTCCTCGATGCCGACCGAGATCCGGATCAGTGCATCCGTGACGCCGAGCCGGTCGCGCGTGGCTTTGGGCACACCCGAGTGCGTCGTACTCGCCGGGTGAGACATCAGGGTTTCGGTGCCGCCGAGACTCACGGCGAGCTTGATCACCTGCAAGGCGTCGAGCATGCGGAACGCTTCGGCCTCGCCGCCCTTGACCGCGAACCCGAACGTCGAGCCCGCGCTGTCGCATTGGCGTTCGAAGACGGCACGCCGCGGATCCTCCGCGGCGAGAAAGCCTAAATAATTGACGGCCGCGATCTTCTCGTGGCCCCGCAGGTACTCGGCGACGAGGGCCGCATTGGCCGCGGACTTGTGCATGCGCAGCGACATGGTTTCCATCGAGCGCATGATCATCCAGGCCGTGTTCGGATCGAGCTGGGTCCCGAGCGCACCGCGTAGGCGCTTGATCGGCGCCACCATGTCGCGCGAGCCGATGACTCCGCCCGCGACGAGATCGGAATGTCCGCCGACGTACTTCGTGAGCGAATACATGACGATGTCCGCTCCCTGTACGAGCGGACGCTGAAAGACGGGTCCCAAGAATGTGTTGTCGACGGCAACCGGCGGCCGGCCGCCCGACTGCTCGCGGCCGATGCGCTCGGAGACTTCGCGCATGAGAGCAAGATCCACGAGACTATTGGTCGGATTCGCGGGCGTTTCCACGAGCATGAGGCAGACGCGACCGCCGTTCGCGACTGCCAAGGCAAGCGCACGGTCGGCCGCGTCATTGACGGCGTTGCGGTCGCAGCCCTGTGTGAAGCCCACGGCCTTTACACCGAAGGACGGCAGCGTCTTCTCGATCAGCGTTTCAGTGCCGCCGTACAAGGGCTGACTGATCAAGATCACGTCCCCGGGCCGCACGAAGTTCCACAGAGTCGTCGAGATCGCCGCCATGCCGCTCGAAAATACGGCGCCGATCTCGCCGCCCTCCCATAGCGCAAGCCGGTCCTCGAGCACCTCGAGGTTCGGATTGTTGAACCGCGAGTAGACGAGTCCTGCGGTCTGGCCCGCGGAGAGTTCGCGCCGACCCGAACTGAAATCAAAGAAATCCTTGCCGTCCTGCGCGCTCTTGAACACGAAGGTCGAGGTCAGAAAGATGGGTGGCTTCAGCGATCCTTCCGAAAGGTTCGGATCGTAGCCGTAGCCCATCATCTGGGTCTCGGGTTTGAGCAAATGCTGGCCGATGCGGCGCTTGTGATAACTGTCGTAGCTCACGCTGGAGTCTCCTGCTGCAATGGGCTTCATGATACGCTCCCGCCGAGCGAGGTGAACGATGCGCTTGCGTCTCTTGTCGATGCGATGGACCGCGATCCTGCTTGCGTCCGCTGGAGTGGCAGCGGTCGTGGGCGTCGCGCCCGCCGCAGCGCCGCCCCCGGCGACGAACGGCGAGCGCGATCTCGCCGTCACGATTTACGGTGACGATCTCGCACTCGTCCAGGATCAGCGCGACATCGATCTCACGAGCGGACGGCAACGCATCGAATTTGCGGACGTCTCGGCGCAGATCCGGCCCGAGACCGCGTCCTTGAGCGCCCACGACATCCGCATCGTCGAACAGAATTTCGATTTCGACTTGTTGACGCCCGCGAAGCTCATGGAGAAGGCCGTAGGCCACGTCGTGACGATCGTGCGCGTGAACCCCGCGACCGGTGCCGAGACGCGCGAGCAGGCGGAGGTCCTCGCCGCCAACGGCGGCGTGATCCTGAAGATCGGCGAGCGCATCGAAGTGCTGCGCGATGACGGTCTGCCGGTGCGCGTTATTTTCGACAAGGTGCCCGACAATTTGCGGGCGCGGCCCACCTTGTCGGTGACTCTCGAGTCGAGTCATGCCGGCAAGCGCGCCGCGACCTTGAGTTATCTGACGCCGGGTCTCGGCTGGCGTGCCGATTATGTGGCGCTCTACGATGCGGCGGCGGGCAAGATCGACGTGCAGGGCTGGATCACACTGACGAACACGAGCGGCACGACGTATGCCGACGCCCGTACGTTGCTGGTCGCGGGTACGCCGAACCAAGTCGACGCGCCTGCGCAACCTTATAACCAGTGGCGACCGCCGGTACGGCGTGGCAGCCTTCAGACGCCCGGAACCGAAAGCGGTACGCGCGAACGGCTCGGCGATTTTTATTTGTATCCGCTGCCCGAGCGCACGACGATCGCAAACCTACAGACGAAGCAAGTCAGCTTTCTCGACGTGCACGGCGTGCCGGCCGAAAATGCCTATGAATTTCGCAACGCCTGGCTCGGGAACGTGACGCCCGCACAAAGCGCGAAGAGCGTGTATCGCTTTTCGACGAGTGCGCACGCCGGGCTCGGCGACCAGCTTCCGGCAGGCACCTTGAGGTTCTACATGCACGATCAGCGCGGTGAGCCGCAGTTCATCGGCGAGGATCGCATCGAGCATACGCCGATGGGCTCGACCTTGTCGCTCGTGACCAGCGACGCGTTCGATATCAAAGTCCAAGCCGTCGTCGAGAAGCGCACGCGCAAGGCCGATCGCGACTGGCAAACCGACATGCGCTACGAACTCACGAATGCGAGCCCCACGCCCGTCATCGTGACGCTGTTGCAGACCGGACTCTGGGGCGATGCGCGCATCGTTGCGCAAAGCCAGCCGAGCCTGCGCCGCAGCGCCGATGTGGCCGAGTGGGCCGTCTCCGTTCCGGCCAACGGACAGTCGCAAGTCACGGCCAGCTTCGAAACCCAATATTGAGGTCGCAGCCATGCGCCCCGGTCCCTCGCATCCGCACGGTTTGCGCGCGCGCCGCCCGCGCCCGCGCCCGCGTCGTGGCCGATCCGCGCATCTGATCGCGTTCTTGAGCGCGATCGCGGCCGGCTTGGCAGGCAGCTGCGCGAGCGGAGATGGCCGGGCTATTGCGGCGGACCTCGTGGCCGGCGAACCCTCCGACTTGTCCGTGACGATTTACCGCGCGCCTGGGCGCGTGGGCGGCGGATCGATCGATCTCGATGCCCTCGGCGGATTCGCGCTCATCAGCGAAACGCGCTCGATCAGCTTGCCCGCGGGAGAAAGCCGCGTGCGATTCGAGGGGGTCGCCGACGGCATTATTGCGCAAAGCGCGCTCGTCACGGGTCTGCCCGGCCGTGTCGTGGAAAAGAACCGCGATGCAGAGCTTCTGACGCCGGCCTCATTGCTCGCGGCGGCACTCGGTGCGCCCGTCGAACTGCTGCGTACCGATGCCAAGACGGGGCGCACCGAACGCATCGCCGGAGTGATCCGGTCCGACGCGGACGGCGGCGTCGTGTTCGAAACTTCCGAAGGCGTGGAGGCCTTGCGCTGTTCAGGGCTGCCGGAGGCGTTCGCGTTTTCGTCCGCGACGACTTTGAAGGCGCGTCCGACCTTGTCCGTGTCCGTCGAGACGGCCGAGCCCGCGTCGGCCGTCGTGACCTTGTCGTACCTCTCGACGAATTTCGACTGGGCGGCCGATTATGTCGGAAAGCTGTCGCCGGACGGCGGAAAACTCGCGCTCGGCGCCTGGGTCACGCTCGCGAACGGCAATGGCGCAGGATTTCCCGCGGCGCGCAGCCAGATCGTGGCGGGGCGCGTGAATCACGACAACAACGACGTCGA
>Ga0116231_10012150_pt1 | contig 12815 bp, 10 predicted proteins | sample S1TSphgellanicum_2_FD_89695 | JGI IMG/M metagenome (GOLD analysis project Ga0116231, IMG submission 89695) | Host-associated microbial communities from peat moss isolated from Minnesota, USA - S1T2_Fd - Sphagnum magellanicum MG | ecosystem: Host-associated > Plants > Peat moss > Unclassified... | reverse complement strand
TACAACTGCTGCTCCATTCCCTTCAAGAGCGCGCCTGCTCTTTTGCTACACCTTTTCCTCCCTCCCCAAGAAGCTAAACTGCTAGCATGTGCAAGTCTCGCTATATTTAGCTACTGTCCGTCCAGATTAAGGGGAAGCTTCACGACGTCCTCGCTATATTTAGCTACTGTCCATCCAGATTCAGGGGAAGCTTCATTCTTCCTTTACTATATATGATAACCAGTTGTAGGTCAAAATTTTCCAAACCTGCCCCACCTCATACCTGCTGGAAACTAGTTTTTACAATGCCTGATTGTCCCTTATACAATCATTAAGACTAAAAATTTTGGTCCTCAAATTTGTGGAGTGGTAAAGGAATGGGTCCCAACATCCCAACCAGTGTTGGCCAGGTACCCAGTTTGGAGGGTTTGAACTGTTGGTTCTGGTTCTGGTTAGTAACTGAAACTGAATTGGAATTGGGTCCAATGTTTGGAACTGTTCTGGAACTGAGATTTATTTTTTCAAAGAACTGGACCCAGAATTGAATTCTCAGTTTCACTTATGTCTGGAGATGGAACCACAACCAATTTTTTTTGAAAAACAAAGACTGGAACCAGGGGCTAGCTAACCAGAGGTTGACAGTTAACGCTGGATCCAGTCCGGGTTACCTGGAACTGGATCAGAAACTGGTCTGATTTTCTAAACCATAATTGATTTTTATTTTTTTGGGAAGTGCCAGACCTAGAACTGGATTTCCAGTTCCATTTACGTGTGCAACCAGAACCAGAACCGTTCTTTTTTAATTTTCAAAAGAGCAACCAGAGGTGCTTCATTCAAGTAAAGAACTGCCCAAACACTGGTTAGTACATAGGTGAGGGCTAATTGGTTGTTAGTAGGTAGGTAGTTAAGACAGCAAGTTAGCTAACTACCCTCATTAGCTAGGGAACTGAAACCCCATGGTAAAGTATTTCCTTTCCACAATCCTTCCATGTATCCATCCATCCATCCTAATAAACAAAGCTCCCAACTTTGAGGGTGATGAAATCTCTTGCTTTTGGCCTTTTTCTCCTTCTTTCCACATCATTTCCTCAGGCCATGTAAAGAATAGAATCCATCAAATTTTTGCTTAGTGTACATTGAAGATAATGGTATTATGTAACATTGAATTTTTAAAAAATATTATGTAGGCAAAATCAATCTAGATAGATAGACAACAGAAAATGGAAACATTAAGTTATGATAATTGAGGACCAGAAGTGAACCAACAGCCACCAGTTCACAATGAGGGATGGATGATGGATGGATAGGAAACACTTTTTCATTGGGTTCTGATTTTGCAGCTAACCACTTTTGGTGGTTTTCTCAGTTTCTGTTTCTACCTACCTACCTACCTACTTACCTACCTATATGACCTATATCATTCACAGGACCTATTGTCAAAACTGCCTATCTACCTACTTACATGACCCATCCTTTAAAACACCTATTATACTACATACCTACCTCCCTACATGACCTATCCTTTGCACTTATTATCCTACCTACTTACCTACCTACATGACCTATCATTTACAACACATGTTATCCTACCCGCCTACCTACAGGAACTACCCATTGCAAGGGGGGCTAATGGACACAAGTTTCAGTAGAGCAGGAAACTGCTGCAAGGACAGTAGTGGTGAAGGGGTGTGATTTCAAGGGAGAAAGTGGGGGATATGGAAAGGTAGAAAGCTCCCTAGAAGCTACTTGTGGGCATCAATTTGCATCTGCTGCTGTTGCTCAGCTCAAGGAATGCATGCAGTTGTACTTGATCATGAAGTCTAGCAGTTGCAACGAGTCCAGTCTGAGGTGGTGAACCTGAGATCATTAGACTAGTAGTAGTAGTAGAAGAAAGAAGAAGTTGCAAATTTACTTCTTGGGTGTTCAATTTTTTCTTCTTCTTCAGTCCTTCAGCTTGAGAGGAAGCAAATTTTTTCATGGTTGAATATGATCAGCAGTTGCCAAAACTTTTTCTGTTGGGAGTTCCAAGAGGGAGGAGGACGACGACGAAGTTTCTGATCAGCAACCCAAACCCCCCCCCCCCCCCCCAAAAAAAAAACAGGCAGTTGTTTTCAGTGCAGGAAGGAAGCAGAAGCAGCAGCAGCAGCAGCAGCTGCGCAAAACAAAATTGGAACCTTCAATGTTCTTCATTTTGATGAACTTCTTCTCCAGCATGAGGATTTGTACTTGACACTGTAAACCCAAAATTTCTGAGACTTCCAGGAATCAGACACAAGAATGGAGTGCAGCAACCTGATCAGCACCGTAAGATTTCAGCAGTAGTTGTGAAAGGCGAGATAATATTATGAAAGCTGCAGTGGAAAATACTGCTGCTGATTGCAGTGTAGGTTGTAGTGTGGTGGGTGAGAAGAGAAATCGCAGCTTGCGTCGTTGTTGTTGTGTTGTTTGTTGAGAAGAGAATCTCGCGCTTGCGTGAGGCATGGCGGGGGTGGGTGTATGTGAAAAGAAAAAAACAATCCTCATCAGGCGACTACTTAGTTTGTAAGCAAACACGGCACAAAGGCCGACGTCACAGAGGGGGAGTCGGTTTGTAAGTGCTGCAGATCTCAAGACAACACGCTCTCCCAAATTCAACAGAGAAGTTTCTGTTCTTCTCCTTGATGCAAGCAAGCCTAATTCCCCCGCCAACAACACCACAACCAACAGCATCATCACCTCAGACCCTGCCTCAATACCGAACTCACAAGCAGCAGCAGCAACAGCAAACCCACAAGCAGCGGCAGCTTCATCGTCAGGCTCAACACTGAAGCCACGCCCAACATCAGCTTCATCGTCAGGCTCAATACTGAAACCACGCCCAACATCAGCTTCATCATCTGCATCAACACCAGCAGCAGCTTCAGCTTCAGGTTCAATACTGAAGCCACAACCACCACCAGCTTCATCATCTAAAATGAACCCAAACCCAGCAGCAGAAGAAACGGCAGCAGCTTCATCAACCCCCGAGTCAATACAGAATCCAAATCCAGAAGCAGCAGCAGCTTCATCTTTGGACTCAACTGGGAATCCAAACCCAGCAGCAGCAAGAGGTTCATCTGCTACAATAGTACGTAAATCTACTACGACTGCTGTTGCTGCTGCTGCTGCTGCTAGGTCGAATGCAGCAAGCCCAGCTCCAGCAGTGTACCCGATCATCAAATCCACGGCATGTTTGGGCAGGCATCTGGCACGGAGGCTGGTGGAAATTGGGTGCACTGATGTGTTCTCAGTGCCAGGGGATTTCAACCTCATCTTGTTGGACCATCTGTTGGCGGAGCCAGGTTTGAACAACATTGGGTGAGGCCCCCCCTCCCTTTAGGGTTTAGACGAGAAAACAGTGTCTTAAGCGGTGGAAATCCTACTTGAAAAAATTGAGAGGAAAAAAAAAACCTCCAGTTTTAAGCAACATTTTACAGTTTTTTGGTTGAAAAACATTATAGATAATAATTTCAAAATGATTACAACATTCTTGTTCTGAGTGAAAATTGTTCTTAAACACAACAATAATAAGGGATGAGAGAGGGTGGAACACAAACAAAACAAAACAAAACAAAACAATGGTGTTTTTCAACATGCAGCTGCTGCAATGAGATCAATGCGGGCTATGCCGCTGATGGGTATGCTAGATGGAAGGGAGTGGGGGCAGTGGTGGTCACCTTCACCGTCGGTGGTCTCAGTGTCATCAATGCCATCGCTGGTGCTTACAGTGAGAACCTCCCTGTCATCTGCATCGTGGGTGGTCCCAACTCCAACGATTTTGGCACCAACCGTATCTTGCATCACACCATAGGCATTCCTGATTTCAGTCAGGAGTTTCGCTGCTTCCAGACTGTGACATGTTATCAGGCAATTTGTTTTTGCCTGATGCACCACATCCTTTTCATTTGCAACTCTTAGAACATCTCCACTTCCCAAACAGCTAGCTAGCCTACCACCCTCTCGACTCTCTGCAGGAACTAGAGTCTAGAAGAATCTTGATGGGTTTTTGCAATAGAATTTCTTGAGATCTTGCAAATACCCAACTTAATGTGATGATCAGCACTTGAATCACCAGATTGTAGTACTTGGGTGCATGAGCTTATGGTAAACATGCTCTTCCTGTGAGCTCAAATGTAAAATGATGTATCCCTGAGGCCGATGTTGCAAGAAGTTTACTATGATGATTGGTCTCTGTCTTTAATGATCTATGAGAGCATGGAACTTACATGGAGCATGGCAGGGGCAATTCACAATTCCATGGCTGCTGCTGCTGCACAACAGGCAATCATCAACTGCTTGGACGATGCACATGCAGAGATTGACAGAGCTGTGTCAATTTGCCTGAAAGAGAGCAAACCTGTGTACATCAGTGTGAGCTGCAACCTTGCAGGAACAGAGCACCCATCCTTCACACGCAGCACCATTCCATATGCAATTACAAGACAGTATGTGAATGAATACAAAGTTCCCCACACCTCAAAATCCTCTCTTACCCACCAATACTAAATTTTTCTTTGTAAACAAAGAAGAAAGATTTGAGAAACAAAAGAGCTAATTGGTGAACTTAGATTGAGAACTCCAGAGGTCCAAGATTTTTTTTTGATGATCTCTTCTTCTTCTTCTTCTTCTTCTTTGTTTTTCTGTTGCAGAACAAGCAACCAAGAATCTCTTGAGGCGGCAGTTGAGGCAGCAGTGAAATTTCTGAATGAATCTGTGAAACCAGTGTTGGTCGGAGGACCCAAATTGCGACTAGGGAAAGCCAAAGCAGCATTCCAGAAATTGGTAGAAGCTTCAGGATATGCATATGCAACAATGCCATCAGCAAAAGGGCAAGTTCTGGAGACACATCCTCGCTTCATAGGGACATACTGGGGAGCTGTGAGCTCTCCCTTTTGTCTGGAGATTGTGGAGTCTTCAGATGCATACATTTTTGCAGGACCCATTTTCAATGACTACAGCTCCGTAGGATACTCATTACTACTGAAGAAGAATCACATGATTGTTGTCAATCCAGATCGGGTTCTCATCCAAGGAACCCAAGAATTTGGGTGTGTGCTGATGAAGGATTTCTTGGAGCTTCTTGCCGAAAGAGTGACACGAAATCCCAATTCCTTTGACAACTATAAGCGCATTTTCATTCCTGAAGGTGAGGTTCCCAAGGGTGAACCTGGAGATCCGCTTCGTGTCAACATTGTCTTCAAGCACATTCAGGTACTTACTTTCTCAATGTGCCCATCCTTTTCTCTCTAAATTCTCTGTCTCTATGTGTCTATCTCCTCTTGATCTATTGCAAAAAAACAGAGAAAAAAACAAAGAAATTTGTTTCCACTCCTGCAAATTGATCTGTTCAAGTTCCATCCATCATGAGGTGAGAGAGAGATGGTGGTGGTGGTGGTGGTGGTGAATGCTAGGCCCTGTTGTCAAAGGACACAGCTGTGCTTGCTGAGACAGGGGATTCTTGGTTTAATTGTCAGAAACTGAAGCTTCCCGAAGACTGTGGGTGAGCTTTTCTTATACCAGCTTCTTTCTTGTCCATTTCAGCTTCCATCTCATGTTGTGTTTCTCTTGCAATCAAGTTTGCCAGCCTAATTTTTATATCACCCATAGCCTTTTATATATACTTTCTGTGCACACTTTTTTTCTGGGTTTCTCTTGCAATGAAGTCTGGGCCAGGTTTCTACATCACATAGCCTTTCTATCTTTTATTGCACACTTTCTGGTTTAAGTTTTTCTTCATATTTGAGCTACAAAAATATTGCCAAATTGGAGAGACAATTTCAGTATGGGGAAAGTCTGACATCACTGAAATGAAGCAAAGTATGCACAAGCTCATAGCACTTTCTGTTCAAATTTTTTTCTGGTTTCAATTATCCTTCAATTTTGGTACTACAACATGTTGCCAAATTGGAGAGATGATTTCGCTCTGGGGAGCTGATAGTAATGAAATGTAGTATTTTACCAACCTATGATGCACAAGCTTCACATACTTTTTCTGCGTAAAATTTTTCTGGTTTTGGGAGAGATGATTTCATTGTTGGTCCGAGCTAATTTAGTAATAAAATCTAGCAATATACTCAACAAGCTCATATACTTTCTTTGCACACTTTTTCCTGATTTCAAGAAATTTTGCAATGTTTGGAGAACTGTGGTGATTGCAGGTATGAGTTTCAGATGCAATATGGATCAATAGGGTGGTCAGTTGGAGCATTGCTGGGCTATGCACAAGCTCTCCTTGGTATCAAGCGTGTCATTGCTTGCATTGGTGACGGAAGTTTCCAGGTAAAATCTTGTAATCACAAAACAACTCACATAAAAATCATTTCTCTTTCCTTTTTTTCAAGTCACATGTACTAAAATTTCAGTCAAGGATTTAAACTAGCTTTTGTATTCATTTTATTTTCAGTCGCATGTGAAACAGCTATTTGTCAATGACATCAAGATTGCACTGGAGTACCCTTGTTCTCTAGTTGTTGTAAATTGGTTGTGTAACATTTTCGAAAGCCATTTTCCAACATAGTTTGTGCAATTGCAGTGGCCAGATCTGCTTCTTTGGATCTGCTTCATCTTTTCAAAGTTTCATTATGTTCGGTATTGAGAGAAATTGCAGGACTGTCAGCAGAAATCATGAGAGCTGCATGAGCATGATGCAGATCCCCATCTCTGAGAGAGAGAGAGAGAGAAAGAGAATAAGAAGAAACATTTGGAGGGGGAAATTTGGTGCATGCAGGTGACCTGTCAAGATATATCAACCATGATCCGCATCCGTCAACCTAGCTTAGTCTTTCTCATGAATAATGGAGGGTATACCATTGAGGTTGAAATCCATGATGGACCCTACAATGTGATAAAGAATTGGAACTACATAGGTCTAGTGGAAGCTTTTACAAACGGTGATGGAAATGTATTTGCTACAAGGGTGAGCATCTTGACACAACCCATTCATCAATTTTGTTTTCTTGGCAAGTAAAAGCTTTGCAAACCAATCTTGACACAACACATAATGTCAGTTTTTTCTTTGCAAGGAAAAGCTTTGCAACTAATCTTGACACAACCTATTACATTGGATTTTTCTTTGCAAGGAAAAGATTTGCAAACCAATCTTGATGCAACACATTACATGAGTCTTTCTTTCTTTCTTCGTGGCAAAGAAAAGTTTTTGCAACCAATCTTGACAGCACCCACTTACATCACAATATTTTTATTGCAAAGAAAAGCTTTGCAACCCACCTTTGCACTTCCCTTTTGAAACAAGGTATTGCAGGTTGAGAGAACTTTGATCTGAATGATCTGTCTCCTTTGGTATATGTGGGCAGGTAACAAATGAAGATGAATTGATTGCAGCAATTACTTCTGCAACAACCGTAAACAAGGATTCGTTTTGTTTCATCGAAGTGATTTGCCACAAAGATGATACAAGTAAAGAGCTGTTGGAATGGGGATCGCGTGTGTCAGCTGCAAATGGCAGACCTCCACAGACATATACATGACGATTCCCCCCCACCCTTTCCCCCCTACCAGGGTGTGTGATTTTTAGCTGCCAAACATACATACACTATGGAGACACTTGTGTTTCTGCAGAGAACAAATGTAGCAGCAATTTGTTGCTTGATTGTAGCTGTCCATCTTTGCTGCAAACAAAACATCAGTGCCTCATCTGTAGTCACACACAAACTTGGAAATTGAGAACAGACTGACTTCTTCGCTTACGGGTTAGACCATGAAGTATGTATGGTCTTCTTCCCTTTTGCAGTGAAGACCCATGTGCAAAAAGAGGTCAATGATTTCATTCTCCCAAGAAGACAATGGGCCTGTACTCCATTACATCCAATCTCATGATCCCCAGAAATAAATAAATCAGTAACTCAAGCAAAAGCAACAACTACTACATCTGCACTTTGAAGCCATCATGACAGAAAGTGGTACCAAAAGGAAGGTAGCAAATTCACTCAAATGCAGTTCAGTAATTAACTTCACATACTCCAGGGATGTTGAATCATGAAGGGATGAAACAATACTAGAGATCTTGGCCCAGCTTGATTTGTCCTGTTTTTGCAAAACTAGATTTGTTGGAGAGAGCACCCTGAAGCCAACAGACCTCAGCAACCTTCCTTGCAATCATATATATGGACCTCATCTCATTTCTTAACAAACTCTATGCCATTCCTGATCGAAGCCTTCAGTTCCTTTGCCATGGCATCCAATGCTTTTTTCTCATAAGCTGTGAGCTTGCCCAAACCAAGCACCTCTGCAATTCCCTTGGGACCCAACCGTACCTGAACACTAACCAGAAGACTTAGAAGCCACACACACTCAACTGCACTTGCATTGTAACAGAAACATATTCTCTAGAGCTCCTCTGGCTATGATCTGTACCTTAGACGAAAAAAAAGGTATGTCAGTAATAGTTGACTCCACATAGCTGCACTCTATCACATTCTTTTGACCATTGAGACCCTTGAGACAAGCCTCTGCAAACAGTGCTCCTGCATATCTGACACCACCCCAAACAAAACAACAACACACCACCAATTATACTTAGGCTACATGTTGGATCTCCATGCCAGAAAAAAGAACATCAGATCTCCCCATCAACATGTTGCTTGTACTTTGGGTACATGTTGGACCTCCATTGATACCTAGTCACTCGTGTAGGCAACACTTCTTTAAAATATAACCCTTCACATTCTTCCACCATTGTCATGCCAAGAGTGGATGATAAACCAGAGGAACATGTAAAGAAATGTGAGTTCATAGCTTCCTGATTTTCTTTGGCAAAGGATGACTAAAATTCAGTAATAAATAGGGTACTTGCAAAAGAGTGAAATGTCTCTATATGGGAGGAGGGAGAAGCAGACAAAAGGCTTATAGGCAGGTTGTTACGCCATAGACAGAGTTGCAGAGCCTTTGCCTGCCTTAGCCTGCACAACTTCTGTTCCTCCATCTTGTGTGCGCTTTGTTAGTGTATCAATTTCTTTCTCTGTCATATCCATCTTAGGAGTGGCCTAAGCATCCACAAACATCATTGCTGTCAAAAGATTGCTAGGATAAGCTTGAAGTTTGGGGGAAAGCATTCTGGGCCGCTGGTGGGAACAAACAGGCAGGTTCTTCCTTTTGAGTGAAAGAGTGTGTGTATGCCCACAACTTCAGCTGGAATAATCAGATCATGCAATGTGCTTAAATGGTATTTTACCTGAGAGAAAAGGGGCAGTATGGTGATGCCTGCATGGCCCCCTACAACAGGCAGGTCCACACCTAAAGAATCCCAAGACACCCAAGTTGACATGCATGTTAGATTCCATGCATATTACTACAATGTCACAGAACTTTTGAGACCTTTTGGTTTCCAGGCATCCTCTTAACTATGTTCATATGGAGTTCTGAAAATCATGTTTAATTTTGTTGCACTCTCAGACACAATAATATATAGAAATTTTATTGCACTCTCAGACACAATAATATATAGAAATTTTGTTGCATCAAAGTTGTACTGCACCACCAAAATGATTCAGTACCTTCAACAGGTATGCCCTTCTTTTCAGCATAGAAGGTCCTTGCTCGCACAACATCCAACGTTGTCACACCGAATAGCTTTGCTTTATCATAAGTTCCGGCTTGCTTGAACACTTCAGCAGCAATTGGCACTGTCGAGTTGACAGGGTTGCTTATGATGTTCACTAGCGCCTTGATCACCCCAGCAACTCAGTTGTTCCCAGGTTGCAATGACTCTTCTATTGAAACATCATGAGACTAAAATGATCACTAGAGTCTCTCAAGTCATCAAATATACAATCTATATGCAAAGTCATCATCTGCACCTGAAGCACTAGAGGACATCGATCAGATATATATATATATATCATCACTTATGCCAAATGTAATCATGTAGTCGTATAGGTTTAGTCATGGATGCCATGTTTTGACATAGTAATCTTCAATAGAATTGCCAAGATATGAGATGAAAGACACATGTAATGCTGATCATTGGTCTTAGTGTGTCCCCAAAGTAGACCCACAGTTCTTGCTAACAAGCGGATGCAGAAAAGGTTCCACGACTTGCAAATTCTGAAAGACTAGATCATTTGTTGCAAGATTTTTTCTGATTCAGAGCTTGAAGTATGCTAAGTTCTCCTGTTCTAAATAGAAACTTATGAAGAGCGCTCCACTTAGATACAAAGAAAGAGGTCTACATGATGATTTGTGTATAGATTTTCTATCTACCTTTGGGCAATGGTCAGCTATGGCCTTGCAGAGATTCTTGACAATCCCGGCATTGATCTTGAACAAATCATCTCTTGTCATTCCAGGCTTTCGTGGCACACCTGCTGGAATGATGACCAAGTCACATCCTGTCAATGCTTTTCCAAGTTCTCCATCTCCTGCAAAGCCTTCCACCTGCAAGAGACATACGATAAGGTTCAAATCCTCGGTCTATCATCGCATGTCAGAGTTTTAGTGGAAGAAACGGACATGATCATGAAACCTTTCCACAGATCTATATTTTGCACAGAATTGCTGAGAAGAATTGCGACTGATCATGACCTTCGCCTGTGTGTTCACATGACTCAAGTCGCAGGCAACACCAGGAGTTCCTGCAATATCAAAGAGCGCCAAGTCTGTAACAAGAGGACTGAGCTTCATCAGCAAGCCAAGCGGCTGTCCTATTCCACCGGCGGCTCCCAATACTGCTACCTTACGCTTTGGTCCGCCCTTCCCCGGGCTTCCTCCTCTCGAAGAACCCTGAGAAATACAGCGACGGATCTGTCGCCAACATACAACATGCATCGCTTGCTGCCGCAGAAATAATTGTCCAGCAGTGAAGCTTAGAGCTCTTGCCATTGCTGATGCAATTGATTTGTAATGCAAACCTTTTCAATAGTGTTGCGACAGCTTTGGAAGCCCGGCTTGAGATTTCTTCGCGCTTTCGACTCGAGCTTTCTCTCCTTATCTATTATCACGAAGACTTTCCTTCTGATGATTCCTGCTACGGCCCCGGTGATCCACCTCCTCTTTCCTCATGCAAAGGTATGCGCATTTTGTCTCCATAACAACAAAAGCTATTGTTGCAGCATACGAAAGGAACTTCTCTATTTGTCCAGAGAATGAATGTAAGTGTCTTCTGTGCAGAATTCTTGAAGATCCGCGATTGCATCGAGCTCTTGACAAAAACAAAAGTCATGGATCTCCAATTTGGAAGACGCAATTAAGCAGCCCCGGGGGAAGAGGATCGCAGTGGCAGCCAAGAGGTGAGAGAAGAGAAGAGAGACAGAAGAAAGAAACGTCGGGAAAAAAAAGCACTTCGAACCTGCACATCTTTTGGAACAAACCACATCATGTTCAGATCATCTTCACCAGGTTCTTCCTCCTTGCCTTGTTTCCCAGGTCAAGCAGTTTTCCTTTTGTCTCTTGTTGCAAAGAGAATGGCAGCTTCGAATCAAATGATAGAGCCAAGATGGATTGTTGCTTCATCATACTTCTTGGTTTTGCAAACTCCATGCACATGCTCTCTTCTTCAACTTGTTGATTGTTTCTCCAGCTAAATTTCTACAGCTTCTTCCTTCTAGTTCCTAGACTCGGTTCTCTTGCAACAAAGATCAATTGACAAGTGTTTTTCATCAACGTGTTCCTTGGATTTATCCAGAGTCTATGGCTTCAAGCCGTTCAGCACATAATTCTTGTCATCATGTATGTATACTGTATGCCATCAGCTAAAATAACTACCTCTTCTTCCTAGCCTAGCTACCTCATTCCTCTCCCCTACCCATGGGTACATGAAGAGAAATAACTACCTCTTCCAAGCCCAGGTACCTCAAATTTCTCCTCTACTCATGTCTATATCTCTTCCAAGCCTAAGTATCTCACTCCTCTCCCCTACCCATCTACATGCAAAGGCAAAACTTTTACAACAAAATTATACAACTCGGATTGGCAATGACAACATTCGTTAAGATCTAAAAATCAGCTATCATGTTGGAAAGTGGAACCCATGTACAAAAAAAAGACTTTTCATCTTTTCTATCATCATACATGAAAACGAATGAATATTCTCATCACTAAAGATAATTTTTGAACCTTGATGAACGTTATCATTATTGACCTAACACATACAAATTTGATGTAACGTGTTTCAATGACAACAACACAAACAACAACAATCGTCATTCAAGACAAAATATGATCATACAGAAAGCAAACGTCAAAAAATGATTTCATTCCCCTTGCCATAGAGATCTATGGTTGTCTCCATCTTCATTTTGATACATTTTTGACTTCTTGAGTACATATCAATATAGTTCATTATCATCAAACCTCCTTAATACCTTTAATGCTTATATTTTATTATAAGCAACAAATGTCAATAACCTTTTAACATGCACAAGCCATCACAATTCTTCAATGGACTACCATGCTTAATCACAATTCTTCAATTTTTCCACACATACTAACTAATACACCTCCATCATTAGCTCATTTGTGACAGACAATGCCCTTTTAGCCTTAGATCTTCTATTTCATTACTATTGTTTTGGTTATTTTGGTTTTCTTTTTGTGTGTTTACATTTGTTTCAACATGCCTTGTAGTTTTTATGGATGGAGTTTCATCCTTGTTTATATATCTTATATATTAAAGCAAACATGGTGTTTGTCTACGTGTTTTTTACTTATTTCTTACTTCTTTCGATTCTTGGCCCCTTTTTCTTTGGTACCTTTTTTCTTCTTTTTTTTCACAGTTTTTTTTTTTTTTTTTTTTCCCAATTTTTTTTTTTTTTTATGGAAATTCATCTTTTTTTTTTTTTTTTTTTTGGGTCTATTTAAAAACT
>Ga0116231_10012146_pt1 | contig 12822 bp, 9 predicted proteins | sample S1TSphgellanicum_2_FD_89695 | JGI IMG/M metagenome (GOLD analysis project Ga0116231, IMG submission 89695) | Host-associated microbial communities from peat moss isolated from Minnesota, USA - S1T2_Fd - Sphagnum magellanicum MG | ecosystem: Host-associated > Plants > Peat moss > Unclassified... | reverse complement strand
TTGGATGAACCATTGAAATCTCTGACCGGTCACATATTGCGACACTTGGATGAATCTTTGCATTAGGATGGATGGTGAAGATTCTTCTGTCGGGTTTCAATTCTTGCCATGGTGGGTTGTATGTAGACTCTGTTTTTCCCTCTTTCTTTAACCAGAGTACCTACCTTGGCAGCTTTGACACTAAATTATACTATTTTCAGAAAATGTTGAAATTTTCCAAATTTTTTTTTTAAAATCAAAGAAAAATAAAATTCTGAAAGAATTTGGAGAGGTTTAAAAGAAAAGAGGAAAATTCAGGAAAATTATTATTTTGGGCATGAAGTCTTTAAAATAAAGTAGTTATTGGACATTGAAATGTTGATGGTTTGATGGGTTTCTTTTCTTTTCATTTCATTTCTTTCAATTTTTGATTTCACAAAAGTGGTGAATTTTAGCTGGAAAAAACACAATTTACCCCGAAAAAATGACCTTTTATTTTTTCCTTGCAATATAGCAAAAATATTTCCAATAAAAAGTTAAATCAAATTTTATGTTTGACTACTCACCCAAATAATAATAATAATAATAAATTAAATTTTTTGAACATAGGAGTGGGCACCCACCTGGACAAATAGAACTCCCAACACTCAAACACATAATTATCACCTTCATTATTTGATGTTGTTGTTGATTGAATTGTTGATAGTAGTTGTCAACCACATGCTTGGTTGGTGAATTAGTTTTTGGCATCATGAAGTTCTCCAATTGTTTGATTTGTTACAACTTTTTGGGTTCATCAAAGTAGTAGTGATTTTGCTTGGACTTTAGGATCCAAACACAATTTATAGCTTAATAAATTAAATAATCCCCATCTTGATTTTTCTTGGCTGTTTTTCAGATCAAATTTTTTTTTGCTTAAATCCAAGGGGAAAGAGATTTCCCAATATTTTTGCTTTTAGTCCCATCATTAGGTACATATCAATTTTGCTTTTAAGAAATTATTATCTTTTTAGTAAATAAAATAAAATTCAGAATGGGTATCAAAGCAAGGTACTCTGAATTATGCTCTGACAATTTCACTACTACTGACCTTCACTTTTGTTGGAAGTTGTGTTTGCTTTTTCCCAATCACTTATTAGCCTAACTTTACAAAAGAGAAGCTCTCTAGCCCCAGTTCAGTGTACAGTGTACACCATCAGAATTTTTTTTGAGAATGTTGTGTCTTTGATTCTTTTCCTTGTAGCTGGTGCAATAAGGAGGAGGAGGAGGAGGAGAAGGAGGAGGTCCTTATGTTGCATAGTGCATTTTTTTGTTTACCCAAATAGGTACTACTACATTATAGAGTTGTTCAAGCTTCTGCTGGCAACCATGTGTTATTGAATGAAAAGAAATAAGTGGGGACTGAAGTAGACAATAGTTTATATCAATTGTGTAGCAATAATTCTGGAATGGTGGGAAATGATTGAAATGCTGAAACAAAAGGTAGCCAAAAATTATTTCTATACATGGTTCAAGTAATGTTAGCCATAAATATAGAATGATGTTTTGAAATTTTAGTTTCATATTTAGCTTGTAGCCAAATTTGGCTAAATCTTCCTGTTGATCATTGCCACTTTGGCTATATAGCACAAAATTGCCAAAAAAATTAAATAAATAAACACTGCCACAGCCTGTGATGTTCATTGTAAATTGGCTTCTTCTCACTCAACAGCTTGCAGATGATTCCTCATCATTCATGTCTTGATCTCAAGACAATCACCCCTTTCGTTCATGGCTCTCTTTTCTCTTTCAATTCCTTGTTGAAACTCAGATCCCCAGAATTTTCAAACAGCAAAGACAAAAAGTAAAGACCCTTGAGAAAAAGTAACCCAAAGAGAGGCCCTCTGGAACATCAGTCCCGGGTTGAATTTAGTGATCCAAATTACAAACTAATCCAAATACTCTACTCTCAATTGTGAAGGATTTCAAAAACCATAAACCTGGATCATTGCATAACCAACCAGAGGAGTTCCATTGCAAATGAGTTTGTCTACATATGCATGTGTATACATGTAAGGTACTTCCCAATGGGTGGAATGTGAGACAAGACTTTTCCAGTGTTGGGTGGTTTTTTGGTTTTCCAAAGACAACCTCTGGTTCTAGGTTTTGAAATTTTGGACATCGAAGAACCTCAAGTTCTGGTGTTTGAAAGTGTAGGGTAATGCCTTTGCAGCCCTTACTGCCTGTGAACTGAAGGTGGAACTGAAGATTTTGGGTGTAATGCCCTACTGCCAGGGCATTACCCAACGTAATGACTGAGGCAGGTCCTCCCGTTTGTAAAGCAAGCAAATTATGTTTCATAATTTGCTGCCATGTGAGCAGGAGGGCCTTGCATGGTGGTGTTTTGTAAAATGCAAGGCCTGCTCACAAGGTCTTCACATTATGCTATATCTCATGGGGGGGGCCATGAAATTGTAATGTGAGAATATAAATGGAGGCTCCAGATCCCTGTAAGGAACATCATCATCCTGAGTTGTTGAAGTATTTGTGATGAAAACTCTTTGCTTATTATGTGTGGAGAGGCAATCCCTACAAGGGACTGGAACAGAGGAGATGCTTGGTGTTGTGCTCCTTCTGTAATTGCTGAGAATTGACTCAAATGCAGTTGTATTTTGCTTATGGGTTATGTAGAAAGAACTAAAAGGCATCTGAAACTATACAATTGCCATAGATTAGAGGATTAGATTATGCCAACTTCATACTCTAAACATTCTGGAAATTGATCAGGGAGAGGTCAGCTGCAAACTCATTGTTGCTTGCTAGCTCCACATCTGGTGGCTGCTGTAGTGTCAAGAGATGAGTCAACCAGACATGCTGATGCTGCCCTTGGAATTGGTTTCAATATAGCTTCAGCAATCACCACATTCCCCATGAGCACAGCTATGTCACCAACCTTGCCTGATGTAAGCACAACAAGAGACTGTCACTTCGAAAACCTTCTTCCAGCTAGACCCAAAACATGCTTTTTTTGTTAAGTGTAACCCAGTAGTGTGCTTAGTCTGTAAATGAAGAGAATTGTATCCTGAGTACTTGAGCAACACAAATGATGAGCATTGTGTGAAGAATCTGGGTGAACATGTTTTACCTGTCAACTTTTTTGTTTCCACAATGGGAGATCCAGAACCTACAAATTCAAGAAAAGATCCCAACTGGTTTAGCACCTTTACATGCCACATTGCCCAAAATCCCATTTGCAAGGCCAAATTGATCACAAACAAAAAAGACTATGATCCTTTCTTTCCAGACTTTGTCAAAAACATGCATACTAATGATGAAGCAGAAGGCACCTTCTTCCTACCTGCCTTATCCCTGGTGTGTTTGCTTCCCAATGCTGCCAAAAATGTCATTGCTGCAATCCAGATTGCATTAGAACTCCAACAAGCTTCTTCTTCTTATGCATTTGGAGGAGCGAGATCTAGGAGACATAGAGCTGGCATGAAAGGTGCTTACACATAAATTGAGAGTGTGGTGTCAAAAAAGCAGAGGATGTTCTGCACTCCTCATCAGAAAAGCCACCCAAACCCTACACACTAAACCACAACGTGTGTGCTCAATGTCTCAAATCAAACACATTGTAAAAAGAGGAGAAAACCATGTATATATATATAAACAAAGGATGGAAATCTATCCACAAAAAGTACAAGGCATGTCTAAGCAAATGTAAACACACAAAAGGAAAACCAAAACAATCATGAAAGTAGTAATGAAATGGAAGACATAATGCTAAAAGGGCATCCTCTCCCAAAAATCGGCTAGTGATAGAGGTGCACTAGCTAGTACATGTGGAAGAGATGAAGAACTATGATTAAACACGGCAGCTTGTTGAAGTATCGTAATGGCTTGTGCATGTTAGAGGGTTATCGACACTCATTGCTTATAATAAGATATAAGCATCAAAGGTATCAAGGAGGTTTGTTAATGCAAACTATAGTGACATGTACACAAGAAGTCAAAAAAAAATCAAAGCGAGGATGGAGACAATCGTAGGTCTCTATGGCAAGGGGAATGAAATCATCTCTTGGTGCTTGCTTTGTGTAGGATCGTGCCTTGTCTTGAGCGACAACTATTGATGCATGCATTATTGTCATCAAAGCATGTTGCACCAAATCTATACAAGTCAAATTGACAATGACAACATCCACCAATGTTCAAAAACCATCTTTGGAGATAACAATATCCATTCATTTCCATGTATGGCAAGGGAAAAGGTGGGAAACCTCTCTTTGTTTGTGAACTCCACTCTTCGACATGATGGTTGCAACGATATTTCAAAGTGTATCGTGGGCTATAGTGCACTCACTCTTGCACGTGCAATGTAGCAAATGGATACCCAAATCATTGATGGTATGACCACATTGACATCGTGAAAAATGTGGGACCATAAGATGTGGTATACCAAGACAAATATATAGTGCTATAAAAAAATGGGTGAAGACAAACGAAATGAAGGGGTGCTAGGACGAGTTAATAACCAAGCCCCTGCTACTAGACCTACATAGGAGCCGAAACATGCTCACACAACATCTTGAAAAACATTTGCTAGAAGTAAAGTAAATTTCCTACTCATGTAGTTGGTTCATCAAGGAAAATTACATTTGAAGATTGGATTGCACCATTAAACTTTCAAAAGGTAAGACATGTGATCAAATGACCTTAAGTAACATTGCATGAATATCTCGTAATGCTAACAAAAGAAATAAATATTATTCTCTACATGTGCCTACACATTAAGAAAAATGAGGTGATCATCCCGTTGGAAACAAAATACTTGTGTACGGACAATCAAAACCCAACATCCTAAAAGGGCAAAAGCAGCACATTGGACCATTAAAGAAAGGCCTAACCCCTTTGAAAAAATAGGAAGAATGACATAACGACAAACTAAATGGCCCACTATGGTGCCAAAGTTTTTTGACCCTAATAACTTCTCCAACATAACTATGGTACGAACATCAAACTCAATATAACATTGCAAGATATCTGGTGATGGAAATACAGTACGCTGTATGACACACCCCCAATGTCGCAACCCTAACCTTGGGCTCATGACCAAGGCAAGGGCTTGCAAGGTTGCAAGCCAAGAAGGAAGCCTGGGAATGAAGGAAAGTGTGAAGGAATAAACCCTCACAATCCCAAAGGAACTTTCACTTTGGGAGTTAGAATCCCGGTGAACTTCCGAATGTTCAAAGAATGATCACAAGGGTCAAAATCCAATAGCTCGAAAAAAATTTCATACCATTGGAAAGCTATTGAAACTTAGATGTCTAAAATGGGCTCGCATGACCCATTTGGACATTTGAAACACAAGTTATGGCCAAAAGAAGGGTCAGCAATCAAATTGGCAATTTGATTCCCGACCACTAAAAGTCAAGAATCCACCCGATTTCCTTACGTGTAGGTGGCATGCCACATATTGTTGAAAAGCTTTCGAAGAGGAATACAACTTTGTTTTAGACTTCATCTTAATCGAAGGTCTGCACACAAAGTTATGGGGCCCTAAAGTTGTGGGAGACCCAATTTTGGCAATTTCAGGATTCCCACTTGGGAGTCCCGGGACAAAAAGCCATTTGGATGTGGGTCTCATGGAAAGGCACAAAGTATACTATAAGGGGGAAGGTGGTGATTTCCCCCAAGTCTAGGCCGTGGTGAATCTTGTGAGTCCGAATTGCTTGTGGCTCATCCTAGCACCAAAAGTGCTCCAACTATGCACTAACCACCTTGTGTTGGTTTTTTGCAGGTCCATGTGAGTAATTGATGTTTTTCACTTTTCTTACTCCCATCCCAGAACTCTAGCATGCCCCTCTACCCCCCTCAAAGTGTTACGAGCCAAGGAACATGCCTCGACTCCTTGTTGTTCCATTATTTTCAGTTTGGACTCACATTTGAATCCATTAAAGAGCTTGGGGGTGTGTCACCTAAACTCCTTCATGGATTCAACTATGAGTCCAAAAGGTGAAAACAACATAAGGATAAGAAATTGGGGTATGCTCCTAGGCTCGTAACATTTTGGTGGTAAAAAGACGTGCTAAAGCTTTGGGATTGGGACTAGGAAGAGTGACAAGCAAGTCAATTATTCACATAAACCTGCACAAATTAAACAACAAATTGGTTAGTGCGTAGTTATAACACTTTTAGTGCACAAATGAGCCATGAGTAAACACGAACTCACAAGACTAACCATTGCCTAGACTTGGGGGAAGCCACCACCTTCCTTTTTATAGTATTTTTTGTGATTAGCCATGGGGGCTACATCCAAATGTATTTTGTCTCGGGACTCCCAAGTTAGGAGTCACGAAATTGAGACTCCCGCAACTTTGGAAGCCCATAACTTTTTGTGCAGACCTCTGATTGAGAGGAAGTTTAAAGCAAAGTTTTAGCCCTCATCAAGAGCTTTTCAATGGTATGTGGCACACCACCTACACACAAGTAAATAAGGGCGATTCCTGACTTTTAATGGTTGGGAATCAAATTGGCACTTTGACTTTTGACCTTTCTTTTGACCATTATTTATGTTTTAAATATCCCAAATGGGTCATGTGAGCCCATTTTAGACAGTTAAGTTTCAAGAGCTTTCAAATGGTATAAGGAACTTTTCAATTCAATGAATTTTGGCCCTTGCAATTACCCACTAAAAATTTGAAAATTCATTAGCACTCTAACTCCCAAAATGGGAGTTCACTTGGGAGTGTGGGGGTTCATTCCTTCACACTCTCCTACACTCCCGGGAGCATGAAATGTGATTCCCGAGCTTCACTTTTGGCTTGCACCTTTGCAAGCTCTTACTTTGATCATAAGCCCAAGGTTAAAGTTACAACACTATAGGTACCCGACCATTCAGCATAATAAAGCGAAAGCATCGCAAAAGCTACCTAAAAATTTATAAACATAGGAAGGTTAATGATCATGTTAAGGTCCTTTTCAAACACCTGTAATATGAAGGATTCCACATATCACAAATAACCCATTGGAACACCTAAAATACGAAGATCAAATTTAGGTGCAAGAAAACCTAAAGGGAGTGATTTAAATTAGTCTGACCCTTGTGGAGATTAAACTACACATTTCATTAACTAAATTAAAAGTTGTAATGTTCCAAACTCCTCTTATGATCACAAAAAACAAATACCACATCTAAAATAGGACCAACTATGTGCGTATAATTTACCAACAAAGGAAAAAAACACAAGTAAGGTGGGTTGCTGCTATAGGACGAAGAACGTGAAGATGAATTAATGCAAATAACACTCTTTCCAAAGGATCCCCATGTTGCATACCAGACTTGGATGAAATGACTACGAGATCCCTGTGTTTAAAAGCTTTCAAAAAATATAGTGGAAATGGGTGTATATAAAAATGATGCATAAACAGGAAAAATTTATCCAAAATGTTGGTACAAGATCACAACCCTTGAAAAATGGCTATTCGAAATATTAAATTAAATGTGTTTCAAACATCCACCTATAATACCACCTAGTTCGGATGTAGATTAAACATAACTTGAACCTTGTAAACCATTGTTTCACACCTACCTAGTGTTGCCACCCAAATTGGTGTGGATTAAAATGTTTTGCAAATGTATCTCTGAACTAAATAATTAGTGTGCAGGGGATTAACCAATAAATCATTTTTTTAATCATGATGGGTTGAACGCATGTGGTTTGTTTTTCTACAACCAATAATCGCGATGTTGCAAATAGGTGTGATATTGATGGAAGAACATGACCACAAGCGATGTGCTTGCATATCTCAAAAAAAAATCAAAACCACTAGCAAAGTCATCAAAGACAAAACAATTTCACAAAAGTTCATACACCATACTTGAAGGATTATTGGATGAAAGACATGGTGAACGCATCAAAACAAAAATAAATGCATGTTTATTCAAAACAAAATCCATCTCTAGATGAAAATCATTGACAAACGGGGGGAGGTCAACTTCAACCAATGGATGAAGATGGCAAAAAGCCGTAATCGTCTCAACTAATGGGGTTGTAAAAGTGTTGGGGGCTAACACACGCACTACACGAGCATATTCCTTTACATGAACAAGTGTTCGTGCACAATATAATCGTGCTAATGGAGGTGGAATAGGATCTAATGCCATCTTTGAAGATCTTTGGGAAGTCGACACTTGTGTTTTTATTATATGTTCATTTTATAATGTCTTACAGTCCCTTGTCAAGTACCAACACAAATATGCATGAATATCTTGGTGGCCTTTCTCACCAACCCATGGTGAAAATGATAAACATTAAAAATGGAAGAACAAAAATGCATGCCAAACTACTATGTCAGATGGATTAATGGCCAACTGAATTAAATGGATGTGTCAAACACATTGAACTTCGACACGAAAAACATATGTCAAGAACATGAAAAATCACAAGAATAAAGGTTAAAGGAAAGGTTTAAGTATAACTGTCAAATAAGGAACATGACAAAATTACGTGATTAAAAAAACAAGAACACGAGATGTGTAAGACAACATGAAAACAAATCTTTATTATGCTAACGTATGCAAATATGAACATGATAAGACTTTAGTGTGAAATCGTGTTTAAGACTACTATTGAATAAACTTAAAGAAATGAGGGGTCCTACTTCTATTTATATCCCTTTAAGGACCTAACTTTAGGAAACTTTCAAGAAGGTTTTTATGTGTGCATCAAGTAAAAAACTTTTAAAAAACCTTCCTAACTGAGGATCAATTATGAGTTAATTAAAATTTAAATAAAATTTAATTAAAAATCAATTGGGAGTTAACCTTGAATTAATTAGAACTTAATTGAGACTTTACTCAAAGTTGATTGAGAGTTAACTAGAAGTCAACCGAGAATTAACCTTGAGTTAACTCAAAATTGATTGAGAGTTAACTAAAATTTAATTAAAATGAACTAAAAGTCAATTGGAAGTGAATTACGAGTTAAGTGAAAATAAATTAAAACTTAAATAAAAGTTAATTAAAAGTTAAATACATGGATGAATATTCAAATGAATGAATTCCATGACATTGACATATGTAACAACATATGGAATACGATGATATGAGTGGGGGTGTGGTAAACTAAGATGGAAAACATTGATAATATCCAATGATACAATTCATGTCCAAGTCAAAAAAGGAAGAAAACACGATAATGTTGAAAGCATAAGCAACTTGGAAGTTGATGATTGCTTGTGTGCAGTGCATGATGTCCAGTGATGAGTTAAACTTACTCCTATTACGTATAAATGATCACAACTAAGACAAGGAACACACAAACATTGCTTATGGGATGAATGGGCACTTGAAATAGGTATAGATGATTGAGGATTAACCCGTGGTTGATGAGATAAACAAGGTGTGAAATGTGAAAACAAACTAGGTGCAACTAAAGAAACTAGACGAGACAAAGTGGACACGATAGAAATCATCGAGTGAAGGGTCGAAGATGTCTCATGACGATCCATACAAGTCATCACGATATCAGAATCATGTTACGATACCTATCAACATTTTGAGAACGATGAAACTACAAGGCCTATCATGACTATACACACTAATTAACGAACAAAACCTTAAACCCTAAACTTCAATCACGAATGAGAGCAACTTGCTTTCATCGTGTGTATTTTTTTTCTTTTGTGATGCCGACTCTTTCCTCTACTTCCATTCTATCTTACAAGCCCCTAAAAAAATCAGGTTCCCACACTCCAACCTTCCTTCGAAATCAAAATCATCACCACTAACAACCCCCTTCCAATTCTATAGAACCACTGTAGTGGACTGGTTACCCTCACAGAGAAGCTTTTTACTAAAAACACAGTCCACGTAGGTGGCTCATTAAAAATTTGTAAATAAATTTTTAAAAAATATATAAATAAATAAATAAGCACCTGTCGCTGCTGCTAGGGTTTTCCTGTCCCACCCACGCAGGCTCGTAAAACCTAAAGGGGCTATGGCTATCCCAGCGCATGGAAAACTTCGTGAGAACGCGAGGAGTGGTAAGTGCAGGAGATGATGGCCTTGTCGCTGGCCTCCTCCTCTTCCCTGTGTTCTGCGGCTGGAGGAGCTTTTCTGCTTTTGTCACGCGTGCGTTACTGTTCTGGCGGTGCAGCAGCGATGCTTTGGTCGTGTGTAGCGGGTCCCGTGCATTGGCCGCTTGTGGTATCCGCAGCAGGAAAAAACTTGAAATTGAAACGGGTTGCCGCCACTACTGCTGCAGCAAGTTCTAGTATACCTATCATACGCAACACTTCTCCTGTTTAGCAATGTATATGCACTTGGGGTCTGATTAGGGTTTCACGCTAAACCCTGAACCCTTGTCCTACTGAAAGGCTATGGCAGCCCAAGAAGGAGGTTTTGGGGCGAAGAAGAATCTCTCTTTCACCAACTTCTAGTGTTCTTTTCGGTCCACATCAGAGCAGGGAAACGAATCCAGGTTGGTTTTTCCAGAGTCTTCTTGCCACCAGAGCGATCTCATCATGGCGTCATCATCTTTCTCTTTGGATCTAGTGGGGAGCAGTGAGATCGACCCCACAAGTAATATTTTCAAGCTCGGCCACTGGGCTGTTGCATTCATGCTTTGGCGGGAGGAAAGGACAAGCGCAAGACACGTAGCGAGATGACGTCTTTGAATCATTCCTTCTTTGCCGCCGCCATCGCCCTCGCCCCTCTTGTCTCGCAATCTCGAACTCCCACTGCAACTACATCTTCTGTGCAATCATTCACTCCAAGAGTTGCAGGTTCGGATCCAAGGAATCGAGGAGCAATTCCGTCCTGTTCTCTTCAGTTCTGTACAGAGATCCAACCTAGGGGAATAGCATCCTATTGCAAGTTCTTCACCGGCTTCATCCCTGTTTCGCATTCTCGAACGAAGAAGAAGAAGAGGAAGGAGGAGGAGGTGAGGCCCGTTGCTTGCCGTTGCTCGGCGGCCATGGCGGGTTCGTATCGGAGGGTGACGATACCGAACAAACAAGGGCTCGAACTGGCAGGGATTCTAGAGGAAGCAGGAAAGTGGAAGGGCGAGGAGGAGGTTTGCATCTTGTGCCACGGCTTTCGATCGTCCAAGGATAGCAGCACATTGAGCAGTCTGTCAAAGGCACTGGTGGAGGCAGGAATAAGCACATTCCGGTTCGATTTCCAAGGCAACGGAGAGAGCCAAGGGGAGTTCGCGTACGGGAACTACTGGAGGGAAGTGGAGGATCTGAGGGCGGTGATAGAGTACTGGAAAGCTCAGGGTCGCAGGGTGGAGACTATCATAGGCCACAGCAAAGGAGGGAATTGCGTTGTGCTGTACGCATCCAAGTATCATGATGTTCCAAACATCGTCAACATCAGTGGCCGCTTCTCTCTGGATGCAGGTACAAATCCCTTTGCTCCTCCACCTTCTGGATCCTTACTCAATCCCCATGTCGTGCTTCAGATGCGCACTTAATTACTGCATTCTCTCCTATTGCAGTTGTGTTCTACTTTCTGGAACTGGTGTTTTCTCTCTCTCTCTCTCTCTCTCTGCTTGCTCCTATGTTGCCAGCACTGTTTAGGGTTTCATTATGTTGCCTGCAATGTTTCTTGTTTGCTAGCTAACTTGTTCTTTCTTCATGGGTCTCGTTTTGTTCACATTCTTGGATACATCTTGCATCTTTTCTGTGAATGTGTAAGTCCCTGCCCATATGAATGTTGTGTATTTGGTGTTATTCCTCTTGAATGTGATGCTGTGCAACTTTCTGTTGCCCAGGGGTTATGACTAGATTAGGAGGGCAGGAAGGTCTGCAAAAGCTGGAAAAGGATGGGTTTCTGGATATCAAAGATGGAGCTGGGAATGTGGAATACAGAGTGACCAAGGAGAGTTTGGAAGATAGATTGTCAACAGACATGAATGCAGCATGCCTGGCAATACCCAAAGAATGCCATGTGCTTACTATTCATGGTGCAAAAGATGAGGTTGTACCTGTAGAGGATGCTTATAAGTTTTCTCAGAAGATCTCCACTCATTCCCTATCAATTCTTGACAATGCAAACCATGGTTACAGATCCCACCAACATGATCTTGCACAATGTGTTTTGGATTTTGTGAAGGATGGTTGAAGAATTCCTCTTCTATTTTATGAGGTTTTGCAGTTATTCTGCTACTGGAGGATTTTGTTCCACAATTGTGGATCAGGGATTGGATGTATCTTTTAGATCTTGCCTACAATTGGATCAGCGAGTGTGAGAATGTTACAGTGTCAGAGAGAAGAAAGATGAAAGACATTGCCTTTGTAAAATTGCAGCGAAATGGTTTTTGAATGCACACTGTGCATTCAGTTTTCCCACAATTGAGTTGGGAGGGCTTCTGACTTTCTTTGGGCATCTCCTTTCCACTTCTACCCTTACTGGATTCTAGTCCATGGTTTGGTTGGGAGCAAGTGCTTCCTTTCTACTGGTATACATGGGATTGTTTTTTGGAGCATTCCAACTAAATCACTGCTGAAATCTTGGAACTTGACAAATGCAATCATGAACTTGTGTTTTCAATAGCTCTCTACCAACACCAACCTTGGACTTTTCATTCCTTTGCTTGATAATGTCAAGAGTTTTTCAGCTATGGGGCGTTGGGCAGATCTGTTCGTGCTTCTCAAGTTAATAAAATTATTCACTCTGGTTGTTCTTGTTTTCCTTTTCCCTAGTTTTGTTGATTCCCATCATGGTCATGTTATTTCTGCTAACCTTAATAGCCTTTCAAGGCCCAGCCTAATTGAACTCTTTTCTAGAGGCACTAAGTTCAGAAGTGGCTTCTTGTCTATGTTGTCTATTGAAGAAGCTATTGATAAAGGTCTTAAGAA
>Ga0116231_10012145_pt1 | contig 12823 bp, 11 predicted proteins | sample S1TSphgellanicum_2_FD_89695 | JGI IMG/M metagenome (GOLD analysis project Ga0116231, IMG submission 89695) | Host-associated microbial communities from peat moss isolated from Minnesota, USA - S1T2_Fd - Sphagnum magellanicum MG | ecosystem: Host-associated > Plants > Peat moss > Unclassified... | reverse complement strand
CGTTGATCTGCCATGCCCCGGGCATGATAGACTAGTGCACCATGGTCGACCCCTTCTCCTGGCTTGCCGGCTGGCTTTACGAAACCGCTGTAGTGCCGGTCCTGTATCAGGCCGGCATGATGCAGTGGGAGGATATTGCCTATGGCTGGCTGCTGTTCGCGATCTATGGCGTGGCCCAAGTGGCCGTCATGTTCGCGATCTGCGTGCCGCTGGAGCGCTGGCGCCGCCTGGAACACTGGCCAGACAGCAAGGCCGTCACCGTAGATATTGTCTACACGCTGATATCGCGAATCGGCGTCATGCCGCTGGTGACCTTTGTCCTGTTCTACGAAGCCCAGGTGTGGCTTTCCGGCGCGCTGACAGACGCCGGCTACGTGCCGCCGACGCTCGAAGGGCTGCTGCCGTTTCTCATGGGGCGGCAGATGCTGACCTTCTGCCTCTACGTGCTCATCCTGGACTGCGCCGACTATTGGCGGCACAGGCTGTCGCACCAATTCGGCTGGTGGTATGCGCTGCATGCGGTGCATCACGCGCAGCGCCAGATGAGTTTTTGGTCCGACGACCGGAACCATGTGCTCGACGATATTTTTGCATTTATCTGGTTCTTTGCCATCGGGCTGCTGATCGGCATTCCGCCGATGCAGTTCCCGCTGGTGATTCTGCTGTTGCGCACGTTGGAGAGCATCAGCCACGCGAATGCGCGCGTGTCGTTCGGCTGGCTGGGCGAGCGGCTGCTGGTGTCTCCGCGGTTTCACCGGGCGCATCATGGGGTGCTGGCGGCGGGGCAGCGCAGCTGCAATTACGGCGCGATTTTTCCGGTCTGGGACATGCTGTTCCGCACGGCCGATTTTTCGCGCGCCTATGTGCGCACGGGGGATCCCTCGGCCGAGGAGGCGATGGCGACGGGGGGCTGGTGGGCGCAGCAGGTGGCGGGGGTGCGGCGGTTGTGGCGGCACGTGACCGTTGGGCGCCATGTGCGTCGCTGGGGTTTCAGCCAGAGATGAGAGCACGCGGCGACACGGCACCGGAGCCAGGGATATGAGCGAAATCCACCGTATTACCGTCGATCCCGAGCAGTGCGGCGGGCGCCCGTGCCTCAGGCATTTGCGTATCCGGGTCAAGGATGTGCTCGACCTGCTGGCCGCCGGTGCGACGCGCGAGGAAATCCTCGAGGATTATCCGCTGCTGGAAGCGGGGGATATCACGGCGGCGCTGGAATACGCCGCGGTGCAAAGCGATCATCCGGTGTTGCGCGTGGCCTGATGCGCTTCCTGGTGGATGCGCAATTGCCACCGGCGCTGGCGCGGTGGCTCGTATCCAGGGGTGAGATCGCAGAGCATGTTGGCGACCGCGGAATGCAGGCCGCCTCGGACCAGGTGATATGGGATTATGCGCTCCAGGTATCTGCCGCGATCATCACCAAGGACGATGATTTCTGCAAACTCAAATTGCTCCGTCCGACAGGACCCACGGTGATATGGATACGACTGCCGAACACGCGCCGGCGGGAGTTGCTGATTTGGTTCGACAGGGCGCTCGCCGGCATCTTGGCGGCACTGGCTCGTGGCGAGACTTTGATAGAAGTCATTTGAGCCGACGTGGCCCGCATCTTGATGCAGGCCACGCTTTCCGGCTACGGCACCAATGGCGTCGGTCTTCGGTTTTGATTTTTGACTTCGGCTGAATCACCGGCACGACGGCGACTCCGGTCAATTTGAAGCCACCGCCGCGGCGCGCCGGAAATTGCAGACCATTCGCGTGACGCCGGCCGAACGTCATCACGCTTCTCGTCCCCCCTGCGCTGATCGCCTGCCCATGGCACGATACTGCGCGCTGGCGCATGCGACCAACACCGCGACATCGGCAGCACTACCGCCAGAATGAGACGGTAAAATGAAGGTTATGGTCTTGATGACCGTAATTTTCTGCTTTTTTCTTAATATTTTAATTGCCCTCCCTTGTCATCAAGCTGCAACACGCTCCTGCCGACAGCGCAGGCAAGGCCGGCGCCCAAGGCACGCAGCGAAGTTTCGCAACACTCATTTTCATAGGGCGATTATGTCATCCAAGCTCAACCGTCTTGCCCTGCTGGCAGGTATTGCCACCATGTCTGCCGCCGCGGCGCCGGTGGTTACCAGCGCAGACCAGGTGCGCCAGGTGCCCGGCGGCATCGTCATTACCCCGGCCTCCAGCGTGCCCGCCCTGCATCCGCCCGGTGTTGCGCATACGAACATCGAATTCTTCATCGGCAAAGGCCTGTCGTTCGACAATACGACCCCGTCCGGCGCCGGCGAGACGCCGGCCTCGCTGGCCTGCATCTATGGTCTCGTACCGCACTCGCACAGCTGCGAACCGAGCCAGTTGAAAGCGGTGGCGCACTCCGGCAGCAAGGCCGTCGCCATCGTCGATGCCTATGACGATCCCACGGCCGAGAACGATCTCAAGGTATTCAGCAAGCAGTACGGCCTGCCCGCAATCACGGCGGGCAATTTCAAGATCTTGTACGCCGGCGGCAGCAAGCCTTCGCAGGATCCGACCGGCGGCTGGGAGGCCGAGGAGGACCTGGACATCGAAATGGTGCATGCATTCGCCCCGAAAGCGAAAATCATTCTGGTCGAAGCCGCGGATGACAATTTCACCTCGCTTCAGGCGGCCGAGAAGCTGGCGATGAAGGAGCTGGAAGCGGCCGGCGGCGGCGAGATTTCCAATTCCTGGGGCAGCAGCGAATTCGTCGGCGAGGACGGCGAAGCCGCGGCGTTCAAGAGCAGCAAGAACGTGGTGGTGTTCGCCTCTGCCGGTGACACCCCGTCCGTGTCCTTCCCCGCGGTATTGCCCGATGTGGTTGCGGTGGGCGGCACGTCGGTTTCGCGCAGCGACACCGGCGCCTATCTGGGCCAGACCAGCTGGGACCAGGGCGGCGGCGGGATCAGCGGCTATATCGCGGTGCCTTCGTTCCAGAAGGGTACGGCCGCGGTGGAAAAGATCGTCGGCAAGTTCCGCGGCACGCCCGACCTCTCCCTGGTCGCCAATCCCAGCACCGGCGTGTGGATCTATGACACCACGCCGTACAACGGCCAGACATTCAACTGGGCGGTGATCGGCGGCACCAGCGTGGCCTCGCCATTGGCCGCCGCCCTGGTCAACAGTGCCGGCAGCTTCGCCGCTTCTACCACCGACGAGCTGACGACGATTTACGCCAACCTGGGAAACAAGAAGGCTTTCACCGACGTGACCCAAGGCGACTGCACCACCGACAGCCGGGGCAGTGCTGCGCGGGGTTACGATTTGTGCACGGGGGTCGGCGCGCCGATCGGCACGACCGGCAAGTAGCGCCCGCCGAACCGGGATTCATCGGTTCCTCAGCGCGATCAGGGAAGGCCTTGCTCCGGGAGCAAGGCCTTCTTTTTTGAACAACGCCGAACACCGCGCCCGCAACAGGTCTTGTGCTTATGCCAGGCATGCGGCGCATTCGGAAACACGCGGCACTTCCACGGTGTCAAGGGGCGGATAAGACCGCCGCCCTAAAGTATTAACGCTTCCACCAGCCGCGTTTGCGTTCGGCGGGCTCGGCGGTGCCGACGAGAACCGGGCGGATCGTGGGCACGGCAGGCTCGGCGGATGAGTCTTCGGCGGGCACTGCGGCTGCCACTGCTGTGCTTTGCTCGTGCGCTTCCAGCACGTCGAAAATATCCAGCGGACCGGCAGCATAGGGATTGGCCGGCGTGGGGCGGGTGTAGGGGGTAGCACCGTTGACGGGTGGGGGCGCCGCCTCGGCCGGTTCCGCCACTGGCTTGCGGCGGCGGCCGCCGCCACGTTTGCGCTTCGGGGGCTCGGGCGCGGCTTCCGCCTGAACCTCGGCCGGGATTTCCACCGGTGCCGGCGGGGCAATCTCGGCCGCGACGGCGGCCTCGGTGGCCTCATCATGGCCGGGCACCGGAACGGGATCGGGAGCAGCGACAGCGGCCGGCGCGGCCACCATCTCCGGCTCCGCCTCAGCCGTAGGCATTTCCGGCTCCGCCTTAGGCGTAGGCAGCGGTTCGATGGGAGCAGGCGTTTCGGCAGGCGGCGGTTGCACGCCGGGCATGGCGGCAACAAAAGCTTCATCCGTGATGTCGGGCTGCTCGGCGCCATCGGGCAGCGGGGCGCTGGCGTCGATACTCCCATCCTCGCGGCGACCGCGGCCGCGGCGGCGGCGGCGGCGCTTGCGGCGGCGTTCGCCTTCCTCGGCCGTTTCGCCCGGCACGGCGTCCGGATCGGCGGGCGTGGCCGCCATCGCGGGGGGCGGCGGCGCGGCGGGTGCAAAATCCTCGACCACGTCGGCGTCGGCGGCGAGTTCCTCTGCGGTGGGCGCCGGTTCCGCAAAATCCGCGTGCTGCACCACGCCGCTCTCCGGTATCGGCAGGTCGGCGGTCTGGGCGCGCAGTCTCTCGATGCGGGTCTGCGCCGGCAGCAGCGACGGATCAGCGGCGAAATTCACCCGCATGGCGTAGCGGGCTTCGATTTCCGTCAGCCGCTGCCTTTTGTTGTTGAGAATATAAAGTGCAGCATCCGGCGCGACATGTACTAAAATTTCGGCGGCGCGGCGTTTGCCGCCCTCCTCCTCGATGGCGCGCAGCACGTGCAGGGCGGCACTTTCGGTGCTGCGCACATGGCCCATGCCGCCGCAATGCGGGCAGACGGTGAGGGAGGTTTCGGCCAGCGACGGGCGCAGGCGCTGGCGGCTGATTTCCATCAGGCCGAAATGGCTGATGTGGCCGATCTGGATGCGCGCGCGGTCGTTCTTCAGCGCGTCGCTCATGCGGCGCTCGACCATGGCATTGTGCTTCTTCGATTCCATGTCGATGAAATCGATGACGATCAGGCCGGCCAGGTCGCGCAGACGCAGTTGCCGCGCGGCCTCCTCGGCCGCCTCCAGATTGGTGCGCAGCGCCGTCTCCTCGATGCCGCGTTCGCGCGTGGAGCGGCCGGAGTTCACGTCGATGGCGACCAGCGCCTCGGTCTGGTTGATCACCAGATAGCCGCCGGAGCGCAACTGCACCGTCGGGCTCAGCATGGAATCGAGCATCGCCTCGACGTTCTGGTGGGCGAACAAGGGCTGGCCGCTGTGGCGCCAGAGCTCGACTTTCTTGACATGCGTCGGCATCAGCATGCGCATGAATTCGCGCGCGGTGCGCCAGCCGTCCTCGCCGTCGATGATCAGCTCGTCCACGTCGCGCGAATAGACGTCGCGTATGGCGCGCTTGATGAGGCTGGCTTCCTCGTGGATTTGCGCGGGGGCGATGGATTCCATCGTCTTGTCGCGTATGTCGTCCCACAGGCGCAGCAGATATTCGCAGTCGCGCTTGATTTCTGGTTTGGGGCGGGCGGCGCCGGCGGTGCGCACGATCAGGCCCATGCCGCGGGGGATTTCGAGCTCGGCCGTGACCTCTTTAAGCCGGCGTCGGTCCGAGGCCGACGTGATTTTGCGCGATATGCCGCCGCCGCGGGGCGAGTTGGGCATCAGCACGCAGTAGCGGCCGGCGAGCGAGATGTAGGTGGTGAGAGCAGCGCCTTTGGTGCCGCGTTCCTCCTTGACGACCTGCACGAGCAGGATCTGGCGGCGGCGGATCACCTCCTGGATTTTGTAGCTGCGCAGGGCGCGGGACGGCGGGCGGCGCTCGCGCACCTCGTCGGCCGCCTCGGTCTCGCCGCCCATGGACGACGGTTCCGGCGCGCGTTCGGCGAATTCGACGTTTGCGTCGCTCTCCGGCGCGGGCTCCTCGGCCGCCGCGGGCTCGGCGGCTTCCGGCGCGGTATCGGCGCCCAGGGTTTCGAGCGGCAGCGCCTCGGCAGGTTCCGACTCCGCTGCCGGTGCCTCGGCGCCTGGCGAGATTTCCTCCGGCGCGGGACCCTCGATGATCTGGTGCTCGATGATGAGCGGCTGCGGCTCGGCGTGACCCGCATGCGCCTTTTCCTCGGCTTGCGCGCTGGCTTCCTCGGCCTCCTCCTCGGCCCGCGCCTCCTCCTCCTGCAAGGCGAGCAGGCGTTGGCGGTCGGCGACGGGGATCTGGTAGTAGTCCGGATGGATTTCGCCGAAAGCGAGAAAACCGTGGCGGTTGCCGCCGTATTCGACGAAGGCGGCCTGCAGGCTGGGTTCTACCCGCACCACTTTGGCGAGGTAGATATTGCCTTTGAGCTGTTTTCGTGAGGCGGTTTCGACGTCGAAATCTTCGAGGCGGTTACCGTCCAGCACCACGACGCGGGTTTCTTCCGCGTGGCTGGCATCGATGAGCATACGCTTGGTCATGTAGTCGCAGTCTCCGGGCGCCTGCGGCCGCGCGGCAGCCCAGCGGTCGAGCAGGCCGCTCGACCGGGGGGCGCGCAGCCGGGGTCACCGAAATGGGTGGAAGGGAGGGGCCAGGCATGCCGGACTGGTCGCGCGCCACAAAATTCCAACGAGGCACCAGGCGCCCGCGTTCTGCGGGGACGGCATGGGTGTTGATACGGGTGGGGCTGCTGTGTCCTGCCATGGCCTTCAAGCATTGGGGAATGGGCGCCCCGGAATCATGGCTGGGGCGCGGCGCTCAGGCTCTCTCGCCATCGCACCTCTATCACATGGACCAAAGTTTGGGTACGCGCAAGAGCCGAGGCCGCACCTCGGTTTGAATTTTCCGCCGCCAGACGGGTTTTGGACATATCTGGGCAGCGGTTCCGCGGAAGCTCGGCCGGCCCGCCGGCAGGCGCCAATTTCATTTTGAACCTATAATCGCCTTGTAAAGGCTAGGCCAATTGTCCGATAGAACCAACATGGCAACCGGCTCAGGGATGTCCAAAACTCTGGCGGCAACCTCCTGGAGCGTTTGGCCCGCCGGAATCTTTGCCGCGAGCAGGAGTTCACGAGCCCGCATCGGAAACACGATTGCGCTGGCATAATAGAACATCAGACGGTCGGTCCAGATCTGGACGCCATCGTTAATGCTTCCAAGGTTTGGTGGAACGCACAAACCTCGAATAAGCTTATCGAAATCATCGATGGTTGAAGTCTGGCTGACGCTTTGATCAAGGATATGCAAAAGCTCCTTGCAGCAAACCAGTCTTTTCCAGGCCCTGCTTTGATTGGCAGCATAGAAAATGTCTGAGCAGATGTCCGGGTCGGAGTAAACGCCCTTTGTCAGAACGTAGGTATGGAGTGCTCCCCGCAATACTCTGACCTCGATATCCACCTCGACAAAGAAAATCTGGTCTCTGATACCGGCGAGCTTGATCTGCTTTGCAACATCATCAGGATCGACCGGAGCGGCAGTGTAGCTTGAGAAATGCTTGATGATATCATGTATGGTCATGAGTTTTTCAAACAAAAAAGCCTCAGCCTTCTTGGCTGAAGCCCAGTGAGTTTATAGCTTCTCAGCTTTGGAGCGAGGCGACCACGGCGCGAATATCGATCTTTTGAGCGTCGTCGTTAAAACTTTCCGATATGTGCGCGGTCCCGGAGCGTCTTTGCGTTATCGCTTCCTTTACCGCATGGCGCAGATCATCTTCTGTAAAAGGCCCGTCGCCCACGAATCCCTTCACGTTCAGCAAAGTGCTTTCGCCCCCAAAAAGGAGCGCGTTCAGCCCTGCGTCGTCCTTGTTGGTCATGTCATTCATCCTCTATCCTGCCGCCTCAGCCTGCGGCCCAATTACGCAATCGTTTCCCTAACAGGGGCGAACGGCCCAGTATCCCGGCCGTTTGTCGCCTCGTGGTTCCTTCGGCAGTCTGAACCCGTCGTCTCCTCCGGAGCGTGGCTTGCGACTCGAGAACAGAATAGGCACCTAGCACAACCGGTGATAGGCCGCAATCCGCGCGTCTTGCATGCCAAAATGCAACACTTGAATGTATGAACGACGTTTAATCAACATACTACGTGCATTTGCTCTTGTCACGTGGTAAGCGAGCCTATGGTCGGGGATCCCGCATACACGCGACGCCTGCTGCTGGGGCACGGACTCGGCGCGGCGCTCCTGCTGCCCAAGTCGGTTCGGGCCGAGAATGACCGGCTGCGCCCGGCACCGCACCGGCCTGCCGCACCCCCGCCGCTCGTGGTGTTGGACCCTGGGCATGGCGGCAAGGACCCTGGTGCCATCGGCGTGTCCGGCACCTACGAAAAACATGTCGCCTTCGCCACCGCCACCGAACTCGCCCGGCAGTTGCGCCAGGCCGGAAAATACCGCGTGGCGCTGACGCGGCAGGAGGATGTGTTCATTCCGCTCGATGAGCGGGTGGACATCGCCCAGGCGCAGGGGGCGTCGCTGTTCATGTCCATCCATGCCGATGCGGTGCTGGACCATAGCGTGCATGGCGCGAGCGTCTATACGCTCGACGCCCGGGCGTCGGACGCGCAGACGGCGAAACTGGCGATGCGCGAGAATGCGGCCGACCGGTATGGACCGGCCACGCCCTCCAACGTGTCGCCGGAGGTGGCCAGTATCCTTGCGAGCCTGGTGCGGCACGAAACCCGCGTCGGCTCGGCGCGCATGCAGGCTTCCGTGGTGCAGGCGCTGGGGCATGGGATCAAACTGCTGGATAATCCGGCGCGCCATGCCGCCTTCGCCGTGCTGAAAGCGGCCGACATCCCCAGCGTGCTGGTGGAAATGGGGTTCATGTCCAACGCCCATGACGAGGCGGCGCTGTGCCAGCCGGCCCATCGGGCGGCGATTGCTTCCACCCTGCGGCGCGCGGTAGATGGGTATTTCGCAGCCCCCGAGCCGCTGACCCGCGTCAGCGGCTGAGCATCTTCACGCTCACGGGGGCGTTGCGCCTCCAGCGTTGAGGGATCGGGTTTGATGGACGCGCCGCGAGAGAGAATTGCCGTGACGTCGGAGGCGGAGACGCCTGCGCCGCGCCCCAAACGCCGGCAGAGCCGGTTCCTGGCCGCCGTACGCGGCATTTTTGCGCTGCTCTTCGCTATGGGCGCCGTGGCCGCAGGCGCCGGCGGCCTCATCGGCTGGAACATTTACGCACGCTACACCGCCGACCTGCCGGCGCTGGACGGGCTGCGCGCCTACCAGCCGCCGGTGATGAGCCGCGTCTATGCCGGCGACGACCGGCTGATGGCCGAACTCGCCACCGAGCGCCGCATTTTTATCCCCATCACCGCCATTCCGGACCGGGTGAAGCAGGCGTTCATCGCCGCCGAGGATAAGAATTTTTACACCCACCATGGCGTGGATCCGTTCGCCATCGCGCGCGCGGCCTTCACCGATCTGCAGCGCGTCGGTGAGGCGCGTCGGCCGGTCGGCGCTTCCACCATCACCCAGCAGGTGGCGCGCAACATGCTGCTGAACTCGAACGCGGTGTCGTTCGGGCGCAAGGTGAAGGAGGCGCTGCGTGCCATACGCATCGAGCATGCGCTGACCAAGCAGCGGATTCTCGAACTCTATCTGAACGAAATCTATCTCGGCCAGGGCGCTTTCGGCGTGGCGGCCGCGGCGCAAACCTATTTTAATAAACCGCTCGACCAATTGACCATCGGCGAGGCGGCCATGCTGGGGGCGCTGCCGAAATCGCCCAGCAACTACAATCCGTTCCGGGCGCCCGAGGCGGCACGGACCAGGCGCGACTGGGTGATCGACCGCATGGTGGAGACCGGCGCCATCACCGCGGCACAGGCCGCCGAAGCGCATGCCGAGCCGCTGCTGCCGCACGCCTACCGGCGGCCGGAGCTGGTTCCCGGTGCGGAGTGGTTTGCCGAAGACGTGCGCCGCCAGTTGCTGGAGCGGTTCGGCCAGGATGCGACGACCGAGGGCGGGCTGATCGTGCACACGAGCCTCGATTCCGGGCTCCAGGCCAAGGCGGACGAAGCGCTGCACGACGGGCTGATGGCGTATGACCGCCGCCATGGCGGCTGGCGCGGGCCGGTGGGCCATGTGAGCGACATTGCCGTGCACGGCGACTGGCAGGATGCGCTAGGCCGCACCGCGCGGCCGGCCGGCATGATGCCGGACTGGCAGCTTGCGGTTGTCATCGAGGATGACGGGACTGAAGCAAAACTCGGCGTATTGCCGGCACCCGGCACGGATGGCGCGCCGCATCTGGCGGCTCTGGCTTTGTCCGACCTGGGCTGGGCACGAAAAGTGAGCGCGAACGGCGATGTCGGCGCGTCGCCGCGACGGATCGGCGACGTGGTCGAGCCGGGCGACATCGTCATGGTCGAGCCGAAGCCGGATTCGTCCGCTCTTGCGCTGAAGCACGGCAAAGGACGCCATGCCACGGAGGAAATGCTGGACCGCGTGCTGCTGCGGCAAATTCCCAAAGTGTCGGGGGCGCTGGTGGCGCTGGATCCGCACAGCGGCCGGGTGCTGGCCATGGTCGGCGGCTGGAGTGCCGAGGCTTCCAAATTCAACCGGGCGACACAGGCGCAGCGGCAGCCTGGCAGCTCGTTCAAGCCTTTTGTGTATCTGACGGCCATGGAGCAGGGGATTTCGCCCAGCGCCCGGTTCCTCGATGCGCCTTTCGTGCTGGGCGACTGGCGGCCGAACAATTACGAGATGAATTTTGGCGGGCCGACGCCGCTGGATGTGGCTTTGCAGGAATCGCTCAATCTGGTGACGGTGCGCGTGGCGCAGCATGTCGGCATGGATGCGGTGGCCAAAACCGCCATCGGCTATCATTTGTATGACAGCATGCCCAAAGTGCTGCCGGCCGCACTCGGCGCGGTGGAGACCACGGTGCTGCGCGAGGCCGGCGCCTATGCCTCCATCGAGGATGGCGGCCGCGTGGTGGTGCCGAGCCTTATCGACAGCGTGCAGGACCGCGACGGCCACACGATCTGGCGGCCGGGGGCACTGGCGTTCGGCGCCAGCGACCCGTCCCAGCCGCCGGTGCTGACCGACACCCGCCCGCAATTGGCCGACCCGGCCAGTGCCTATCAGATCGTCAAGATGATGGAGGGGGTGGTGCTGCACGGCACCGGCGTGCCGGTGGTCGAGGGGCTGGACAGGCCGATCGCCGGCAAGACCGGCACCAGCCAGGATTTTAATGATGCCTGGTTTGCAGGTTTTACGCCCGACCTGGTCACCGTCGTGTGGGTCGGTTTCGATGCGCCGCAGACGCTGGGCGACAAGCAGACGGGGGCCGTGGTCGCAGGCCCGATCTGGCACGATTTTGTGGCATCCGCCGAAGCCGGCCACCCGGCGCTGGATTTTCCGGTGCCGGCCGGCGTGTCTTTGTTCAGTTGGGGATGCAGCTCGTACGAGTGCGTCGATGCGTTCAAGCCGGATCAGGAACCTGGTGCCGCGGGTGTCGCGGTGAGCGACAATGGCGATCCTGGGTCCAACATCCAGATCTTTGATACGGACGCCGAGGCTGCGCATCCGGCACCTGCGACGGGGAGCGGAACCGGCGTGGACAGCGGCGTTGGCGGTTTGTATTGACGTAGCCCGTTACGTCCTTTTCCTTAAGGGTATTTAGAATGTCAGCCGAGTCCGACATGTTGCATGAGCAGATCAAGCAGTCCGTTGCCCTGCTCAGGAGGCATCTTTGACTGGGATGCGGCACGTGCAAGGCTAGAAGAGCTCAACCACCTCGTCGAAGACCCCAATCTGTGGAACGACGCCGAGGCCGCGCAGAAAGTGATGCGTGAGCGTAACCAGTTGACCAGCCAGACCGAGGGGCTGGTCAAGCTGGAAACCGACGTGTCGGACACGCTGGAGCTGATCGCGCTTGCCGAAGCCGAGGGCGATGCGGCGGTCGGCGCCGATGCCATGGCGGCGCTGCGCGATCTGGCGGCCGAAGCCAAGCGGCGCGAAATCGAGAGCCTGCTCTCCGGCGAGGCCGACGGCTACGATTCCTTCCTGGAAATCCACGCCGGCGCCGGCGGCACCGAGGCGCAGGATTGGGCCGAAATGCTGATGCGCATGTATTCGCGCTGGGCCGAGCGTCATGGCTGCAAGGTCGAGATGCTGGAGGCGAGCGAGGGGGAGCAGGTCGGGCTGAAATCCGTCACGCTGCAAGTCAGCGGGCCGAGCGCCTATGGCTGGCTGAAGACGGAGGCGGGCGTGCACCGGCTGGTGCGCATCAGCCCGTTCGATAGCAACGCGCGGCGGCAGACGAGTTTTGCGAGCGTGTGGGTTTATCCGGTGGTGGATGATTCGATCGAGATCGAAATCCGCGATGCCGACCTGAAGGTCGATACGTTCCGCGCCTCGGGCGCCGGCGGTCAGCACGTGAACAAGACCGAAAGCGCGATCCGCATCACCCATATTCCGACCGGGATCATCGTGGCGTGCCAGACCGACCGCAGCCAGCACCGCAATCGCGCCACGGCGATGACCATGCTGAAGGCGCGCATGTATGAGGCGGAATTGCAAAAGCGCGAGGCGGCTTCGGCGGTGACCGAAGCGGGCAAGACCGACATCGGCTGGGGCCACCAGATCCGCAGCTATGTTCTGGCGCCATATCAGCTGGTCAAGGATTTGCGCACCAACGTGGAGACCAGCAATCCGAACGCCGTTCTGGATGGTGATTTGGATGCGTTCATGGCGGCCGCGTTGGCGGCGCGCGTGGGTGCTACGCGGAGCGAGGCTTCGGCGAACGCGCAGTGAAACCAACCGCGTTAAATATGACGTAAGTAACCCTCGTAGGGTGGACCAAGTCCACCAAACCCCCTCTCCCCCCGCACCTTGTGTTTGGCGCGGGAAGTTGGACTTCGTCCCCCCCCCCACGGTCGCTGCCGCGATATGCGTGTGTGTGGGTGCGGCCGCAACCCACACACGGCGCGCCACCGCGGAATCCGGCTCAGTTCGCTCCGGCCGGGGCGAACATCGGCAAGCCTTGCCGTATCCATGAGCCGCAGGCCAGGACGTT
>Ga0116231_10012144_pt1 | contig 12823 bp, 3 predicted proteins | sample S1TSphgellanicum_2_FD_89695 | JGI IMG/M metagenome (GOLD analysis project Ga0116231, IMG submission 89695) | Host-associated microbial communities from peat moss isolated from Minnesota, USA - S1T2_Fd - Sphagnum magellanicum MG | ecosystem: Host-associated > Plants > Peat moss > Unclassified... | reverse complement strand
CCCCCCCCCCCCCCCATCATCATTGTTGTGAAGTGAAATATAAACTAATTTCAATGATAAAATTGTCTTCTAGGTTTAGGGTTTTAGGATTTACCTATATCATAAGAATTTGTGTTGTAAAATAATAATACCACACCCCAAGTCAAGATTGCAAACAAAATAGCATAGATGAAAGGCTAGCCTAATTAACTAGCCTAATTAACTTCTCGTTACAAATGCTAGTTTACCCCACCCAATATTTAAAAGAAAACATTGAAGAATTACTGCAATCTATTATTGTGAGGCAATTTAGTTAACAAACTTTGGAATAATATCATTTTGACAAATATCATGCAATTTTTTAAATTTAAAATCCTAATATTTCAAATATATGTCTATTTATACCATTTTGCCAAAGATGAGAGATTCTCTGAATCCATGGAAGAGGGAAAAGGGTTTAGGGTTTATGGGGAAAGAGGGAGGAAGGGTTTAGGGTTTTTCTTTTGTTCAACAAATTCTGTTGTTTCTCTAACAAAAAAGATTGGGAAAATTTTGGGAAATTTTTTTTTCCTAGCATAAATTTGAATAATTTCCTTAAGTTTTGAGAAAAAATCACCAAATTTTTGAATTTACAAAATTGGGAGGAGGAAAAAAAGAAAAAGGTTTTGAAAGGGAGTGAGGGGCCAGCCCAACTAAAGAATCTAAAACATTAAGAGATCTTTTGATTGTGTGAAAACGGAGTACATTTTGGTTTGTAAGCGAATGAATGAGATTCATTAGACTTTGGATGGTTTAGGTTTAGGTTTTGTGCGGGCCACATCCAAGGGGGGCTTTTGCAAGTTGATGGGCATTTGTGACAATTAAGATGTCAAATTTGCTCAGAGAATGTCCCAAACTTTTAATTTTTTCTCTCACACCACATGTGTCATTGTAATATTGTAGCATTACCATCTGCAACTAATCACCATTTTAAAAATAAAATAAATTATAAATTATAAAACTATAAAATAAATAAAAAATAAATAATTGGAGAGGGGCCAGGTTTACATTGGTTCAAGATTTAAATTTAAAAATGATTAAATATTAAAAAATCCAAAATAAATCCCAATAAATGAATTCACAATGACCCATTTTGGGTTGGGTTTTGCTCTCTTTCAGGCTCATACTAAAGTCTTCTTTCTTTCTTCCTTTTTTCTTTTGCCCTTTTCGTTGGGTGTTTTGTTTAATGAAGTTTGTTAGGGTTTATCGTTTGCACTTTATAATTAACACTTAGCAAACATTCCTCAAAATGTGGGACCAAATGAACTTTGCATGTGAAGTAAAATGTTCTTTGCAGTTCCCAAGATATGAACCCACACTTTGCAATAACACCTAGTGAACATTCTTCCAAATGTGGGACCACATGAAGTTTGCATTGAAAATGTTCCTTTGAAATTTCAAAAAAAAAAAAAATAAAAATAAATAAATAGAAAACCTCACACTTTCCAATAACACCTTGTGAACATTCCTTAAAGCTTGTGAACATTTTTTCAAATTGTGAGACCAAATGAAACTTTGTATAGTTCTAGGGTTTCTCCCCCAAGGGGGGGGAGCTAGTAAACATTTTGCTTTACTATGGGTGGAGTGGCAAGTCATCGCACCAAATCCTTTTCTCCTCGGCGACATGGGATATACCATCACCATCCTGAGTTATGGTATTTTGAGCCCATTCATCGGGTTGTTTTGTAGTTTAGGGTTTAGGCTTGAGGGCAAGGGCATTATTAGAAGCTAAGAGCTTGCATGAGGTGCTAACCCACTTCTTATAATGTCCTCTCTATCAAAGGGTCTTATTGAATGTAAAGATGAATGTTGTTGTGCCGTTCTGCCCTTTTGAGGGAACTTGTGTCTTGGTTTTTGACACTTTTAGATTTATTTGGAGGTTCTTCAACCAAGGGTTTGATGAGCATAGTTCTTCCAATTTTTAGACTCTTCGGTTTTGATTTAGGCATATATTTTTTCAAATTCAAGAATCTCCAAAGCCAGTTTAAAATATGGTGTTCAATTCCATGTACACATTACATGTATGTTGCCCAATGCTTGAAATTTTTTAGGTACAAAGTTTTACAATAAATTAAAATAAAAGGTATCTATAGGTACAAAGTTCAACAATTAAACACAATTACCACTTGATTATAAAGTTCACCGAACTTAACAAATTTTTTATTAAAAAAAAATTGCAACCCTAAATTTAAAAGAGGAATCTAAATTTTTTGAACCTAAACCCTAAAGAACTTGACCATGTGATATCAAAATTTTTACTATTCTAGTTTCAATTCCAAATCTAGCAAAAGGCTAGTTCCACGAGAAGGGTGCCAACTTGGATCTAGGTCACAAGGACCCAAATTCTTGGAGTTAACATTGCAAATTGGATACTCTCACAACCTTGGTAAATAATTGTCAATATTTTTTTTTACTCATGAAATTATTCAAGAAATCACAAGGTGGACCATTTACAAGGCTATTAATGAGAAAATCCTTCCAAAAAAAAAAACAAAAGATACTTCCTTATGATGGAAGAGCCTTTCTTGAAAGAAATGCCAACGCCCAACTTTTCTTGGAGGTCAAATTCCACTTAAAAAGATGCCATCCAAACACCATAGTAAATTTTTGGCCGGTCTTTCCATGCATTAAAAGTCATGTATCCAAAATCAAGCCCTAAATTCAACTACTACTACTACTTTATATGCAAGTTTCTTCGTTTTCTTTTCCTTGTTATTTTATTATCCCCTCTGAAAGTTTGTTTGTTTTCTTTTCCTTGTTTTTTTATTATCCCCTATGAAAGAATACTTGCCAAAGACTCTCAAGGAAAATCCTTTATCATATTTAATCATTTGCACACAACAATTGGGCCTTAGTGTGAAATCTCAAGTTGAAAAAACTAAGAGTTCTTTGTTTTATTAGCCCATCATTTAAGACCAAAGATCATTCATTCCCTTTGAAACCCACTCATTTAACACTCCCAACATCGTCCCTTGTCTCTTGATGGAAAAAACCAACTTTAGTTTAAAATAAAATAAGGGTGTAAAATTCCATGGCTAGTCCAATCCCCCCTCCATCATATACCTAACATTTCATACATAGTTTGAACTCTAGGTATCCATATGGGATTTTGGGACCAATTGATTGGGTGATCCTTATTCTAGTAATAGAATGTAACATATAATAGTTAATGAAACACAAGTGTTTCACTTAAAACGAGAACCCGAACAACTTGGACAACTTGGTGATGCATGTATGTGAGTTTTCATATCTCAATTGGATAATTATAAATGTATAATTTCCATTTACATGTGTAAGTGTATAATTTTGGACATGTACATTGTAAATGGAAGTGTAGAACCATGTAAGGTTGTTTCATTCCATGCAAAACATAAATGCCAAACACACACCAAAAAAAAGAAGCCTAAACTTACATGATTTTGCACATGATGTAAAATCATATAAAACAATGAAAATAGATTAAAGGAAAAATAAATAAATGCACATTGTCAACACTAAAGGCTTCACCATTATTCACAACAACCAAATAAAAAAACTTCAAGGTTAGGATTTATTATTATAAGTTGCAAGATGATAACATCACTAGTTACACCTTAAAAAAAAAGCTAAACATAAAGGGAGCGATATTGGGGGACTTCACAATATCATTATGAAAAGGAGATTTCAAAATATCACTCCTCCTTCACCTAACTCCTTTTCTTTCCTATCTACCTTTGCATTCTTTCTTCATGCTTATCATTTGCACTTGTGCTCACTTGAACCTTTTTTTTTTTGTTGAACAAACTCCACTTTCATAGTTGTCACTTCAATTTTGAGAAAAAAAAAGAAAAAAGAAATGCAACATGCATATGTAAAGTGTATTGTGTTCATGTATCCATTCTTTCATAAATTATTTTTGTAATAAAATGAAATTATTGCACATTCAAATGTATTGAATATTATGACATTGTATAAAAACTAAGGATATTGCGTTATAATTTACACTTACACATTAAAAAAAGGAAAAAATATATACGTGACATTGTGTAAATGTATTTCAAAAATATATACATGCATGCACACCATGCAAATGTAAAACCCAAAAATATCTTACAAAAAGTGTGAGTATAGGTGTAAAACCTTGCACATGTTTACATGACCATTTACATTTACACACCCAACATTGAGTCATACTTACCACAACTTGAGCATCTTCTTCTAATTGATTTCTCCTTGCGAAGTGTTTTTTATAAGAACACAAAGCACTCAAAGAAAATTCCTAGTGTATTTTTGGAGGCACCTTATATATATATATATATATACTAGTGTGAACCCCGTGCCTAATGCACAGGTGTGTGTGTATTTGATGATACATATTACAAAATTACAACTACAAACTACATTTCCAAAACCTTTCTATATACCACATTGCTAGGTTCTTTTTGGGGAAATTTATTTTCATTGTTTCAACCTGAAATTTATTTTTTCTACACATTCTAACATTTTTTGTGAAAAGGAATGACGCTAATCGCCAAATTTAGAAAAAATAATTTAAATTCTCCAAATACATATAAAGCATAAATATTCTTAAATGTTTTATTCACTGTCATTAATATGGTCTATAGCCTAATTTGGCTAAATCCTCTTTGTGGGATAACTAACCACAAAAATTGAAAGAAAGCAAACCCTGTATAATATAATAGGGATTTTTTTTTTCAAATTCCTTAGGTAGGTGCAATGGCAAGGATCCCCAGCTTTAATTTACATTAAATGGCGACTGTCCTAAGGGGACAGTAGAGTTTTTTATGCAATCCTGCCTAAATCTAGGCGAGCTACACGGACTCACTGTCTAAATCTGGTTTGAGCATCCGTCGCGTCTGTACTCCACTGTTTTCTCCGCCCCGTCCGAGTAAACAGACCATGATGGGACGGATGGACTGGACGGATGACGGGACAGATGAAGTGACGGACGGATTCAGGGGAAGCTTCATTTCTCATCCCGACGCCTTTACAATATATGATATGTGCCTCTAGGAGAAGAGGAGGGATCCTATGCCTACTTAAGAGTGGGAGGGAAAGAAGTAGGCATAATTACCTTAATGCACACCCCCACATTATATCCATTTTGGATATAAAAAAAATGGAAGTGAAAAAAAAAAGAAAAGTGGGAAATCCTTCTTTACAAGCTTGACAAGATGATCATATTAGAGAAGAACTTTCTATTCATCACCATTGATGAAATAGTTTAAACAAAGTCCCCTCTTGAGTCCCTCCCCCAATCCTATGTTAGAAGAGCTTCCTTTCCAACCCCAAATTTTGGATGAAATGAGGAATCGACTACTTAACTTACATCCGGAGAACTAACTTTCTTATCCATTTCAATAAGTGGGTGTAAACCAAGTTTCCATACTCTAGGTTAAAATCACACACTATTATAGAGAGGTATTTGAATATTGCTTTGTGTAAACCAAGCTTCAATATTAAAAGTTAAAAATCACAACACTATTACATCTTTTAAATTGTTTTGTATGAACCAAGCTTCCACATCTTAGGTTCAAGTGAGAGCACTATTATGGTTTTTTATATTGTTTTTTGCAAGCATAAAGTTTTAGTCCTTTGTGTGGGTGTTCCTTCCTTCCTTCCTTCCCTTCCATTCCCTTCCATTCATTTTTATTATTTGTTTGAGTGTTTTTCCAGCACTATGGGAAAAGTTGGGTAGGTTATCTACCTAGTATCTAGCAAACAAGATTTTTGCCCTTTTGATAAGATCATGTTGGTTCTTTTACAAAAAGTTTCCAAAGAAAATGAGGGGAATTTTGGTTTTTTGAAGAAATGTCATCACTTTTTTTGATAGCTCAAAAAAAGTTTGTCATCACTTTGTTGCTATTTGGAGAAAATTTAAGCAATTTTAATTTAGTTTTTGTCACTTTGTTACTATTTGGAGAAATTTTTTAAAAAAAAAATTAAAAAAAAATTATCCTCACTTTATTTGGAGAATCTTTAAAAAATTAAAAAAAGAGTTGCCATGGTTTTCTTACGGGGCCTGGGACAAGCCAATTATGGTATTAGGGTTATTGAGAAAGTGGTTGGTTATGAGTGCACTTCAAAAATAAATACTGGACATTGGTGAGGCCATGTCGCTCATTTGTATTCGAAATCTTAAACGAGATTTATTGAGAGTTGAAGCTCCTACTTCAGCTTCTCTAAAGAAAGAGGATTTTTGTTCACAATTGTTGGAATTGTGTTGTGGAAGAAGGCATGTGTGTGTGTGTGTGTGTGTGTGTTTTTGAGAGAGAAAGAGAGAGAGAGAGAGATTTTGTGAATGTGATGCTTCTTTTAAGGCCTTGAAGAGCAAGTATTGCAGCTTTATAGAAATGGTCTTTCATCATGTCCCATGCCTCTCTGCACTAGAGAGTATATAGACCAGACATGAAGATGTAAGTGGGGGTGGTGTGGTGTGGGACCCTAAAAGATGGCTTAACTTGTTGGCATCCACTCTTGGATGATGTCATCCACTCTCGGATGATGTTGAGGAATGCTTATCATCCCATATATTTTGTCCTTCAATTCTTCTCCCCTCTCTCTTTCTTTCTTTCTTTCTTTCTTTCATTAAAAGAGAGAATCCAAAGTTGCAAGTCGTGAATTGTAAGCTCAAAACATAATTTATGTTTTGTGTTTCTTGTATGCATGGTGACCCGGGGGTTGGGTTAACCCTCACCCCCGTTTGTGCCCCGTGGTGTTCTTGGATGATTTCTCTTTGCAATGGATGTTTTTTTTTTTGTTTTCCCATTTGCTTCCAAAAAAAAAATTAAAAGAAAAATTAATTCTTTTGTGGACCAAAAGTTAGTTACAAATCTTTGGTCCTTTCTTCTTTTACTTTATATGTTGAGTAAGGCTTGCCTTTTGACACCCATAAAAAGAAAAGAAAAAAGAAGTTCAGCCAATTTGTGCTTCTTTTCATGTTTGTGTTTGGCAAAGGGAAAAAGAAGAAGGATAAGGGTTTGCCTTTGGATGGTCCAGATCAAATCTGCTCGCCTTTGGATGACCCAGATCAAAATCTGGTTGGCCTTCGATGGTCCAGATCAAATCTGGTTGGCTTCTGATGCCCCAGATCAAATCCAGTCGCCTTCGGATGGCTGAGATCAAATCTGGTCACCCTCAGATGGCATCTTTTGGATGTTGTGCTTTGTTGATGGATGAACAGACTTTTTCATGGGATTGACTCATGGACATTTTACTTAATTTTGGGGGGTTTTTTTTTAAAGCTTTGCCTTCATAATGAATGACTTCTCAAAAGAAAATGGCCAATTAAAGAGAAAGAAGAAGGATAAGGGTTGCCAGAGGATTTGCCTAGATCAAATCCTGTCACCTGTAGATGATCTCTCTTGGGTGATGTGCTTTGTTTATGGATGAGCACACTTTTTCATCCAAGTTAAGTTATGGGTGTGTTTAGGGTTAATAATGTTGGGTTTTCCCTTCATTAATTTTGGGTTTTTTAAAAAGCCTTTTTGGCTTAATAATAATAATAATAATAATCAATAATAATCAATAATAATCAATTACCCATCAAAAGAAAAAAAATGGCCTTATGGAATGAATTACAACAAGACGACAAAATCTCAAAGAGTGAAACCAAAACTGTCTGCACCCATGATTTTGCAGGCTCGGAACAGAACTTTGTTAGATCTTTGAAGACTGAAGAAAGGGGAGAGAGAGAGAGAGAGAGAGAAGAAGCTTGAAGCTTTGCGCAAACTTCAATACAATTGTAAGTTCTGGATGGATTCTGTGCTGAAATTCACTCAAAACCAAACAAAAGTGAATGGTCCTCCTCTCTCAGTTCTCAGTTCTGTGTGCATTTGATAAGCAGAAGAAGGTGTCAGTGGCGTTACAGAGAGATCTCTGTTATACATTTCATAGGCAGAGGGTGTCAGTGGTGTTACAGCGTATGAGCAAGTGGTCTCTATGTAGTAGAGTCGTTCTGTTGTTGCCATAGGTGAGGGTTCTTTTAGCGTAGATGTCCTCTCTCAAGAGGTTCTCTCCCTTCCCTTATTTGATATCCTTCTCATGATACGACAACATTCAAGAACTTGATGTTCCTTTTGTGGTTTGCCTTCTTATGTGATTCTTTTGTCATCCTTCTTATTTTGTTCCTTGTATTCTCCCCTTTTTGGGGTGCTTTGATTTATTTATGATTGACAAGGTTTCATAAAAATAAATAAAAATAAATAAAATAAAATATTAAAATTTAAAAATTTAAAAAAAATTTGAAAATTTTTTTTAAAAAAAGAAGATGAAAGAAGATGCAAATGATGAATAGGTAGATAGGTTGCACTCCAGCTTCACTCAAGTTGCAAACCATTATTTTACCTATCTTTGTACAATATACCCAACAACACCCATTCCAAGACGGGGAAGAGACAGACAAGAGAGACCTATGTTTACAACATACAATTTTTGTCCATAAAAATTAATGCCAAATAAAAAAAAAAAACTTCACCACACAATAAAAAAAAAAAAAACCTTCACCACACCAAAAAAAAAAAAAGTTCACAAATTTTTATTAACAATTTTGTCAATGAGATTTTTCTCTCTGTGACTCTTTTAAAAAATTGCAAAAATTGTTTCTGGAGCTCATCATGTTTGGGAAAATATTGGGTTTTTTAGGGTTGTAATTGAGTTTTCCTTTGGGGGGTTGCACTCACTACTACTACTACTGGTAGTATTTGCATTGTTTGCTTTCTCTTTTCTTTCTTTCAACTCTTCGTAATGGCCTGTACTTGACATGTTCCATTACGTAATGGGTTTTATGTGGGGTTTTGCAGAATGGTCTGGTAGCCCCTCACCCCCCCCCCCCTCCCCCCCAATAGGGACCCCTCCTTTTTTCCTTGTAAAAACTACCCAAAAGAAAAACATAGGCGGCAAAGGCCACACACACGGAAACCATTACTTATAAACATCATGAACAACTATGTAAGTTATATGGTGGTGGTGGTGTCTCTCCTTTGGTTCTTTACGCCTTTTGCTTGTGTCGGTAATGGATTTTATGTGCGGTTCCAAACACGGAATGCGCTTTAGAATTGCAACCCAATTGGAACCCCGTTATCAGCTTCCAAAAGCCTTTCACAACTTTTTAAATGAAGATTTGGGAATTTATTCCCCCAAGTTTAAGTTAAAATTTTTTCTTTGGTAATTAATTAATTAATTAACTAATTAATAAGTAATTTTTTTCTTATTATTATTATTATTATTATTCTTTTTTTTTGAGAGGTGGAAAGAAACTCCGACTATGTATGCTTTGTAGTTTTGTTGTAGGAATATGATGATAAATTGTTAATCCTTTTACGGACAAGATCAAAACTAGTCCGGCGCCACGGCCACCATTCAAGCCGGCGGGTACCTGTAAGTTGTAGGGTATAAGTCAGACACAAAAGCGGGTGGTCGGAAGGTAAATTCGGGGCATCATCAATAGGAATCCCAGTTTACAATTAAAAGCCACAAAATGTCAGGTGGGGGTGGGCGAGGGGGGTCGGGACAAGATTTTCCTTTGTATGGAATGATCATTTAGGGCTTATATTAAATCATTTAACCACATTAAAAGAAACTATCAAAAAAAAATTTAAAAAAAAAAATAGTAACATTTTTCAAGTGTAAAATCTGACCAACACAAGGAGGAACTAAATAAATAAATAAATAAATAAATACATACATACTAACATACTTACTAATTCAACATACTTACTTTCGTGCTTGCCCATACACTCTAGACTATTTGTTTCCGACCTTTTTCTACAACCCTAAAAAAAAAAAAACCCTAGAAACGGGTTGTAAATATTTGTCTTTTTGACTATAGTGGTCTTTACTTTTTGACTAGTGTGGCCTTTACTTTTTGACTATCGTGACCCTTTTACTTTTCTCACGACCTAGTGGGCTCCTAAAAAACCTTAATCCTACCCCGCTCCCATCAAAATACCTAAATCTCTCAATCTCTCATTCTCTCTCTCTCTCTCTCTCTCTCTCTCTCATTTTATTAGATATTTCTCACCAATTGTTAGAAACGCCCGCATTTTTCATGAATAGAATCAAATCCGGGTGATCAAAAATTTCTTGGTGATAAAAAAAAAGATTGGGTGGTACTAGATTATTGTAGTACCTTGGTGGGTGGCTTTGGCATTATTTTTAGAAATGCTGAAAATTTCCCAAAAAAATAAAAATAAAATCTCAAAAAACCAAATTTTTGTAAAAGAAAATGAAAAATCTTGTGATCGATAAGGGTTTAGGGTTTATTTTGAAATGGAATCTTCAAAATAAATAAAATTATTTGACAAACATGTGCTGAAGCCAAGCTAATATATGTTTCCATCATCTTGTAAATGCTACTAGATACTTAAAAGGCCACACTCCTGGGAAAATGGATAGTACCCAAAATAAATAAATAAATAAATAAAATAAAATAAATCATAGTGGGTTGGTTCTAGTATTTGTGAAAGGGGAAACTCATTATTTCATTCATACCATAATCCACAATTGGATACGAATTTGAAAATTTGTTTAATATTGATATTAAATTTGTTAAAAAGATTTCAATACTATATATATATAGGTATTATCATAATTTTTTAATGTATATATATATATATTTATAACATTTTAACAATGTGTTCAAAGTTAAATGCTAATGAATTGTTGATACAATCGTTGATCTGATGTTGTGATGACATTGTAACACATTGTGATAATCGATCGTTGTATTACAACAACATTAGAATATTATATGAATAATTGATTGACATTTCAATAATACTTAACATTGAACATATTGTTAAAATGTTATAGAAACACATATACATGATGAAGGAGGCAAGTTTTAGAGAGAGAGAGAGAGAGAGAGTATATGATAAAACCAAAAGGTTATACTTGTTCTGAGGGAAGTTCTGACCTAAAGTAGAGTAGCAGCTCACCTGCACCTGGATGCTCTAAGCAAAGCACAAAATGGTCAGTAGTAGTGTGTCTGGATCAGCAAATTCTATGTGTGTTTTGGAAAGTGTCCAGAGATCATCACTTGGATTTTTTTTTTTCTTTTGTACCTCAACTTACAAGAGTAGTAGGGTGAGGTGGGTATCAAGTAAAGTAGCTAAGTTAACTCCCCTAGGTTAAGTTTTAGGGTTTAAGGGTTTAGGGTGTAAACCCTAACCCTGGCTAAGTTAAAACTTAACCCAGGGAGTTAACTTAGCTGTTACTGCACAAAATCCCACAGACCCATCCCACCCAAGAGTGTTGTAAAAGCAAAAGGGGGAGGGAGGGATGGTGGGTTCATCACCCAACTAAACTCCAAAATTTACAACTTTTCAAAAGTTATAGATCCAACCAAAAAAATTAGGGTTTTTTTGGCATTTTCTTTCAGGATCAATAAGAGAGAGAGAGAGAGAGAGAGAGAGAGAATCTGAGAAAATCCAGTCCACCCACTGGCCCATTTTTTCAGTAAGGAACAATGGTAGTAAGTAGCCTACTAGGTTCAAAATTATGCTGATGCAAGAAATATAATGGTATGTAAGGCACTTTGTAGCAAACCCATTTTAAGAGATAGCCACTAAAGAACATTTTAAATAAAAAATGTGAAATAATAATAATAATAATAATCTTCATTAAAAAAAAACACAAGGGAGTCTCTCTGAAATTATTACCAGCACATAAAAATTGAAACTCAATATTTGTTTGTTTAGTTGCTTAATTTTGTTTTGTTTTATTTAGTTTTGTTATTTTGTTATACTATGATTATGTTGTGTTATGTTATGCTTTTGCTTTGAATTGCTTGTTGTTTGCAGAAATGAGCCACCTCAAAAGTCCGAGCAAGTGTTGAAAATCATTTTGTGACATTTCCTTATTGGTTTTGGTTTGCTAACAAATTTTTAAATATTTACTTAGGTTCTACAACACATCATCATCATCATTTAATGTGAGATCCCTTTTGGGTTCCTCATAACTAATGTTATATGATATTAAAAAATGAAAAAAAAAGTCATGAAATTTTTTCTTTTACAACAACATGACATATATTAATATACATTTATTTTCTATTTCTCCCTACCTATGACCAATTTATCATATAAATTATTGATATTAAATTAATGGCAGGGCCATTGTGTATAACACACCTTGGTGTTGTTGTTGTTGTGGTGGTGGTGGTGTTTTTCAGGAGTTTATGAATTGTGGGTGTGTAATTTTTTTGGGTTAAATTGTTTGTGTTTTTGAAGAGTTTAAGAATTTGTGTGTGTATGTGTGGTGTGAGTGATTTTTTGGGGTCAAGTTGCTTGTGATTATCACAAGAATTTTTGTATGTATATGATTTTCAGAAGTTCAAGAATTTGTGTGTGTGTATATGATTTTTTTGGGGTTAAGTTGTTTGTGTTTTTCAGGAGGTTAAGAATTGTGTGTGTATTGTGATTTTTTTGGGTTAAATTGTTTGTGTTTTTCAGAGGTTTAAGAACTTAATGTGTATGTGATATTTTTGTGTCAAATTGTTTCTGTTTTTTGAGGAGTCTTGTAAGTTGGTTTTGTTGTTTATTTTGGTTTTGGGTTGTGTGTTTGTTCTTCAGCAGTTTTGTAATAAATGTTGTTTAGTAGAAGGAGTCAATTTGTGTGAGAGTTTTGTCTGTTTTATTTTGTTTTTGCAAGTGTGGTGTTGTGAGGGTTTTCTTTTTTTTTTTTTGGGGTGGTTGCAAGTCTTGTGGTGGTGGTGTTGTTGTTGGTGGTTTGTGTGTGTGGTTTCAGGAGTTTTGTGTGTATGATAGTATTCCATTCCAGGAGGGAGGGAGAGATTTTGTTGTTG
>Ga0116231_10012143_pt1 | contig 12824 bp, 6 predicted proteins | sample S1TSphgellanicum_2_FD_89695 | JGI IMG/M metagenome (GOLD analysis project Ga0116231, IMG submission 89695) | Host-associated microbial communities from peat moss isolated from Minnesota, USA - S1T2_Fd - Sphagnum magellanicum MG | ecosystem: Host-associated > Plants > Peat moss > Unclassified... | reverse complement strand
TATATATATATATATATATATATATATATATATATATATATATACCTAGGTAGGTTGGTACATAGCCATAGGTAGGTAAGTTGATATAGCTCCAACCTACCTACTATCTACCTATTTATCTAACTATTTATTTACTATTTAAGTAGGTACAAAAATAACACCTATTTATTTAAGCAAACAAGTAGGTAGGTAGGAAGGTAGAACACTAAAAGAGTAGGTGCATTAAAAAGTAGCCACATAAGTTTTTTAATTTGTTATGTGTTTTGCTTTTAGTGTTAATCTCTTACGAACTCATCTCAACATGGCACATGTATTTTATTGTGAGAATGCAAGATGAGACACCTCCTTTATATAATTTGTGAAATGAAATTTTGAAGACAAAACATATTGGTTAAATCTTTTAGTGGCATCGTAGTTGCAATTGAGTTGTAACTACAAAAAAATAATTCCCACATGCTTTTTGTTTTATTTTAATTTTGTAATTAATTTGAAATTTATAACTAAATCATCTGACATAATTATCTGGAATATGTGAATTAATTAGTATGATTCAGATAATTAGTTAGTTGATTGATTCAAATAATTAATTATCAAATTAAATATTAGATGATTAATTATTTAGATAACTATTAGATAATTAATTATGTTGACAATTGATGATTTGAATTCAAATAAAATTCAATAATTACTCACCTTCATTAACAAAGTTTGTTATCTAAAATTATTTGAATTAATTGATTAAATTTATATAATTAGTTACTAAGTTTAAGTAATTAGTTATTAGATAATTATTTATTTATTATCTGAATTAATCAAATACTAATTAATCAAATTTGATTAATGAATTCATATGAATAATTTATTATTTAGTTTACTTAATTAGTTCATGGTAATTAGTTATATTACATATTAATTACTAATGTAAAAATTAGTAACAAATAATTCATTTTGAAATATTAAATAATAAACACGAATTTGAATAAAAGACATTGAGGTATATAAAAACATATTCATATGTACACCCTTATTGAATGTTTGATAAAATGTACATGTTGCTTTTAATTTCAATTCAAAATTAAATTTTCAGCTTTCATGAAATTTTATGGTTTGATATGCATGTATACCAACATGATATTGTGAATTCCAATGCAGTGAAATATTATTAACACAATAATCGAACATCAATCACAAAAAATAGAATTATAATATTTATTGCATTATTTATATTTTAGTTATTTAGATATTTATGAAAATGAATTATTTTAATTAATTAATTCAATAAAGGAATCGGCTTGTATCAATGAAGCATTTAATAATCTAGTCTAAAAAAGTTTGAAATGTATAAGCAATGATATCTATATGCACATACTTGTAAACATTTTAATACATCATTCCAATCCAATTAAAGGCCTACATTTACACCTTCAATGAACTGCACAATTTGTATTTTTTTTTAATAATATGAGTTGGCACATAGTTGACAACTAATTATAGATGAATTGAACACTCTAATTCCAAAATAGTGGACAAGTAGTAATTATGTAATGAAACCATATTGACACATTTAATTGTAACTGAGTTGTAAAACTAGCCAATTTAATTGACTTTTAATTACAAACAAGTTCTAGGTTCTAGATGTTATGGACCTTTACCTAACCGTACACGTGGCATGATCATACATATCAACGTCGAATGTTAATTACAAAATAGTTGTTCACTTAACATTCAAGTTACACCATTTGTAACACAATTGAAATTAACCACTTTGTTTCAACTTGTGATCATGGTCAAACTACGGTTGATTATCATTGTATATATTTTGTGTACATACACCCATATAGAATCCAAGTTGCAACTAATGTGCAACTAAATTACAACTATGAAATATTCTAACGTGGCATTTTAATTATTAATTCATCTTATTTCTATAGTGTAGTTGTACCCTAGTTGCATGGTAGTTTTCATGACAATTTAATTGCATGTTGGTCTAATTTCCGTGGACACGATTTCTATTAATGACATGGGGGTGAATGTAAGCATTCATCCCCATTATAAATGAAAGATGTTTTCATTCATCTAATATATGGATTTTTTTTTGAATTTACATGTTTTTCATAAATAGAACTTCCATCAAAATTATGGATGAATGTTTAATTTTATCATTAAACCATTATTATTATTTTTTTTCCCCATAATTTTAATAAATTAAAACTTGATGAAACACAATCTAATTCTATATGATATATGATTTGTTGAATAATATCATGTACCTTCCATTATAAATGTATTTGATGGTTATGGTTTTAGATGCCATTATTTTCAATATGTTTTAATTATATTATTATTATTATGCTAACATCCACCCCTTAGTCATTTCTTTGTTTATTTATTATTATTATTTGAGCAAATTGACCAAATGTCATTGACGATAGTGGGTTTTTGTTTTCCTTTTCCAAAGGTGCCACAACTTTTTTCAAATCTAATCAATGTTGTTAACAATGATGAATTTTGAATTCTTTAAATATCTTTAAATTACCTAATGTCATTGATGACAATGGGTTTTTGAAACAAATTAAAATTCAATCTTAGGCACCTTAATTAGCATTTTTTAAACAACCTATTATCATAAATGACAATGGTGTTTTTTTACTAATTATTTATTTTCAAGGTGTTTTAGTTTTTCACAAAGTACATATATAATTTCAAATTCTCATCATTCCTAAAAAGGTATCGAAAGAAAACATGAAATATAAATTCTAAGCCTTTCAATTTGCTCTCAATATGTTAGAAGGTAGTTTGAATTTTGCAAGGGCTCCTTTCAAGCTTTAAAAAGCTATCAAGTTAGAAGAAATAAAAGAGAATTTTTTCTGAAAGAAGTAAAAGGGACATGGCCACTTAAGCAACCTATGAAAGAAATAAAATGAAAGGCAAGTTCAATTTTGTGGGGATAAAAGTTTCAATAGATCAAGAAAAAAACATTGACTATCTTAAAACCTTTTTTTTTGGGGCATTTTGAAGCTCATTTCGGCAATCTAAAATTTTCTTTTGGACCAATTTTGTGTTTATATATATGTTTTGATATATCCTAAAATAAGGGTATATATACATTTTCAATTTATTTACCCATTGAGTAAAGGTATATTATGATTTTTTTTCCATTTGGAGTAAAATCCATATAATGTTTTTTTAAAAATTGGGTGGAGGGGAAGCACCTTGATATCAATTATCATATACCCTTGGTTAGGGTTTTAAAAAGGTTTTAAAAGGGCAAATACTTTTATTTTATTTAATAAAAAATGAAATTTTTTTTTCACATTCTGGAATTTATTTGAACAACTTTCATAAGCCTAAATCTAATTGGACAAGCATAAATGTGATGTCAAATTACAATAGTAAAATTGTATTAAAATATTTCATTTTTTATTTTTAAACATACATAAAATGAAAAACCATTGAAATCAAATTGACAACATGCAACTTGCTTATTAAACATAAAAAATATATAAAAATCAAAATATGCAATTTCAATGAATTCAACATAATGAAATAATTGGTTTTCAAACTCCTCTTCAATACGATCCAAGAAATTTGTTTCAACCTCCCCAAAGTCATCAAGAGACACATTTTTTTACAATATTGGATAATGATCACCCATCACAACAGCAACAATTTTAAGGTTTAGGTGAAACTTACACTAACAAGATTTACTAGATTTTTGACAACATACACGGTTTCAAGTATGGGTATTTAAAAAATATATCCAAGGTTATGAACTAGGTATTTTCTCCAATTTTATATACCTTTGGGTATGCATTTGATAAGGTATATTGATTTTGAAAAAACATGGTATGATAAATAATATACCTTGACCCATACCTTATCAAATGTGGGTATATATGGGTAAATGATATACCCCTACAATATTAATTTGGACATGGCAACATTCCTTTAAGGATGTGCAATCAACAACTTGGGAATATTGATTTAACAACATGGACTTGGCAATTGAGCATTATTGATTTTGCAATTTGGTAAAGTGGATTTGGCAATTGGTAAAACCAATTTGGAAAAATTAACAAAATAACAACCTAGACTTTGCAAGCTGGCAAAGTGCACTATAAGAATTCATGGCTTTTCAAGTTGTTCAATTTGATTAACATGTCCGTTTTGATTAAAATTTTGGCAAATTTGACTAAAGGCCCTTAATAATTGAAGCAACATGTTTTTTGGAACTAGTTAAATTGACTAAAATGATCTTTTGACCTACTCAGTCAATGTGACATTTAATCAAAATGGACATCTCTAGTAAACAAAGACATGGGTGTAATAAAATGAAACATTTAATTAAAATAACATGTAGTCAAATGAGATATGCAATCACAAAATTTGGAAACAAATAATTACATAAGTAGGTAGTAAGTAAGGTACATCCATAGGTAAATAAATAAATAATTATTACTTTATACTTTAATTATTAGGGTAGGTTTATTATACTTAATTAAGGTAGGGTAATTACTACTTAGGTAAAGGGTTAGGTCGATAATTAATTAATTAATATTTTTTCATTGATTATTCATGCAAGTAAAGTAAGTAATTAGGTAGAGTTTGGAAGGATAACTAGTTTTTTAGGTAGGATAAGTCATTATTAACTTTGTCAAAGTAAGGTAGTGTATGTAAATAAATAAATAAATAATATTTTATGCATTAATTATTTGAGTAGGTTTTTGATTAAATTTAAATAGGGTAGGCTAATCAATATTTAGATAATCTTGCTAGGAAAATAAATAAGTAATATTTTTCATTAATATTTAAATCAAATACAATAGGTAGCTATGTATAAATAGGGAAAGAGAATTATATAGCTAGGGAAGATAAGTAGAACCATGTCAATCCCAATAAAATTGGGTACTTAGTTAAGTAAGTTAAGTTAAGTTAAGGTAGGGTAGGTAAATAAATAAATAAAGAGTTTATTCATTAATTATTTGAAAAGATCTAATTAAACTTAAAGTAGGATAATGTAACTACTAGATAGATAACATGGATAGGTAAACTAATATATTATTATTATCTTGCATTAATTATTAAAGCAAGTAAAAGAACTAGATAAATATAACAAGGAAGGGTATATAACTAGTTAATTAAAGTGATCCATGTAAGGTACATGGTCATTAACTATTAGTAAGGGTTTATGTAAAGTAAAATGGGTAGGTAAGTAAATCAATTATGAATATAATTTTGGGAAATCAATTTTTTTAATTGATTGTAAAATATAAAATTCAAATATCCAGAAGGTAAGACAAATTAGGTTGCAACTATTTATATAACTAGGTAGGTAAGTAAATAAGAACCTAGTAGTAAGTGGGTTCATTCAAGGTTGGGGTTCTTGAACGAGAAAAGTTAGGGATGAGTGTTCCTTCGCCCATAAGGATTTTATTATTAAAAAAAATTGACACACTAAAAAAAGATTAAAAATAACAAGTTTAGATTTTTGTAGTGTTTTAATATGTTAAAGCTATGGTTTATTGTTGTGATCCTAAAATTGAAAGATTAAAACAACAACCTTTTTAAACCTTTAATAATCATTGGATGTTGTATAAAAGTCCTTTTGAGTCCTTTACTATCCTAATTACAATTTGTTTTTCAAAGTGCTAAAAATAATGCATAAAATAATGCAATTGATTTCAAACAAAATTTACAAGAAATTTTCTTTTCCCTTTTTGCAACTACATGTTCATTAAATCAATTTGATGAACAAATAAATCATACAGAAATTTCAAAGTCTTCAAATTTTGAAGTAATGGGTTGCAAGGGAAATGATTATTTTATTCAATCATTTGCATATTTATTTACATTCATTAGGTTTTTAATTTTAAACTCTAGATGGAGGTCACATGTGCAAGAAATAATCATGTGAAAAACCATGTTTAGTTGATTTTAGAAGCCCATTTTGGCATTTTTTACATTTTTGCTTATAAACTAAAGTATTCATGCACAATTATGTATGTTTGTGAAAAATCACCACCATCACATGAATTATCTTATTTTCAACTATCCAATTTTTTTCACTTACATTGGTTTCACGAATTTGTAATTTGTAAAAGGTGGCCCTAAGAAAGTCCTAGGGGTTTTTTTCCTTTTTCTGGTACCCCAACCTAGAATAGACCCAAGTATGCAAATACATAACAAGTAGGTGTGTTGTAAGTAGCTAAATAGGAAGGAATAGTTATATAGTTTCAAATCAATTCCATGTATATTATTTGAGTTTTTGATAGGTAGGAAGGTAGGTTGTACATAGGTATGTTGTAAGTCAAAGAAAGGTAGGTAGTTTGTAAGAAACTAAATAAGTTGCATGTAGGTAGTGAGTAAAAAATATATTTTTAAATATTGAAATTAAATGAAATTAAGATGAAACATAAAATTAAAATTAAATAAAAAATTAAACTTATTTCAAATTCAAATGAAGTATAAATTGAAATGAAATCATGCTGAAATATTTTTCCTTGATGATTTTTGTAAAAAAATGTTTAATTACTAATATGTAGGAAGGTGGTTGGTAAGTGGTAGGTATGTAAGTAGGTAGGGAAGAAAAAGAAACAACATTGCATATCAAAAGTTAAACTTATTAAATGATTTGGAAGAATCATGTTATAATTATTATTTGAAACATTATGTCACAAAAACATGTGGTGTTGGTGTCAAAAACATTGGCATTCGACCATGGAAATCAAGGTTCAATTCTAATTCTAAACTTATACCACACATTATAACACATAGGTGCATGCTAGGTCAGGGTAAGGTAGGGTGTGTATATATATAATTTTATGAATTAATTTTATTATTATTTTAGATAGGTCAATTAATGAATGAATGAATCGAAAGTAATCAATTAATTAGGAAAATAATTATTTGTAAAAATATTATTCTTATTATTTTGGTCATTCATTTTTTAATAAAAGTGTTTAAATTTTTTTCGGGTTGCCCAAATAGTATTGTCTCATTTTACTAGTCAAAGATCCACCAATTTTATTAGTAAAAAAAACCAAGGGTCAAAATATATATGTTCAACATGATTTGACCAAAATGATTGCTTGGTCGGGTTGGATTTTGTCACTTTTTGTCGTTGTTAACTAGTTTTCCTCATCAAATGAATCGTGGATTCTTATAGTGATGGAATTGGGAAGAAACTAAAGTGAACTTGGTAAAATAGACTAATAATTAGTCTTATGGATGAACATTCATGGATAAAATCTGATGAATTTTCATGATGAAATGAAGATCATCCATAAAATTTTATTCCATCAATGAAAGTTATCCAAATATCAACCATGATTTGTAACATGAAACCATGGGATTAGGTAGGACTATAAACAAATCTAGTGACATTTTGTGACTAGCAAAACTCATGCCACCTATTATGTCATGTTCCTTCGACACATGACTAATTTTTACCCCTAACCCCAAAATTGCGATGATATATATATATATATATATATATATATATATATATATAAGCATTAAACAACAATGGAATCTTTAAACCAACATGACTAACACAAAAAACTAACATAACATGTAGATGAAACTTTAAGAACGAAGTTTAGATAAGCTTTTATGAATGAAATAAAAATGTCAACAATATTTCATGAATGATATTTATGACATATTGAAATTTCATGATGTTTGTAACCATGAAAGTGTAGATATTTTATCCAATAAAATTTGAGTTTTATTCATTTTCTTTGCTTCATAACAAAGGTGACAAAAATGGGCCATTTGCCCAATTGCCTCCAGCTCACAAAAAAATGCAAATTGAATCAAGTGTTGGACATAATAAAATTATTATGATTTTAAACTTATTATGAAGGTCTTTGAACAAGTTAAATTGTTTTCTTGGATCCTGTTGCGCAATGTTTTAAAAAGCTTAGACTATGTGGGGCTTTTGGCCAATAAAAGACATTTTGCTTAATGTTAGAGAATCCAATGTCCAGGGTTTAATGTCAAGTCATGTTATGAAGGATGCCATGATGCATGGGGTTGAAACCTTAACATGTACAATGATGAATCATTCGATGCACTTTTCAACAAGGCCAATGATGACATTCAAAATCACTCCTTTGGTTACAAGGATGGTCCTTTGCAAATTGAATTATTTCATTTGCATAGGTTAAAAAGTCACGTACATGATGCCAAGGTTCTTGGAATTGGAAGGAGGCGGAGGTGTGGAAGGAAATGTGACATTTTGAATCAATGGAATTACAATTGCTAAAGGGTGGATGATTGCATGTGGCCTTAAGGAACTTGTTCTTGATGAGAATCTTAATGAAAATCATGTCAAAGTAACAATATATGGAATTACCAAATCACAAATTATGTCCATTTGGATATATAAACATTGACTCAAACAATTTTTGATGGACGTTATCTTTGGTCATTGTTTGCGTCCTATTATTAACATGACATGTTGGAAGATGAGGAAGAAAAAAAAATTGGTGTAAGGAAAAAAATTAATACACGATTGTTAAGAGAATGCATAAAAACTCAAATGTGGATTGTTTTGTTTCAAAGATTGAAAAACCTTTGTATGATGAGCCAAGTGTAATGTGAGCGTATGCATAGGTTGCTCTATCAATCAAAACTAGCATTTTCTTTTTGATGAAACATGTATCATCAAACAATATTTTCGGACTTGTTATTTGGAAATAAAATATCCTATATCTAGGATGTTCCAAACATATTGCATGAACAAAAAATAAAAAAGATGAATGGTCATTAGAATACAAGGAAAGGATATTCATGAAATTTTTAGTACATTATTGTTGGGTTGGCACAATTTATTTACCTGGCATATAAGCAAGAAAAGTAACATGGTTGTAGACATAAGCCACAACGCAACATTGGATGAAGAAACAACATTATGCAATTAAGCAATTGGAATCCAATGTTCAATCACTCATTGAGTAATTTGTTGATATAATGCAACATGAAATGAACGAAATTGGGGATGGTTGACAAACATTCACCTTTTAATTTTGAACACATCAAAAAATATTCAAGAATAAAACAATGATGTATGCCAAATCTCACACATGTGTATACTTTTCATGTTAATTTATAATTATGTAAATATAAGATGATATCAAATTAGTTCTAACAATTTTCATTATCATATATTTGTGATATATGAACAAGGAACTAAAATATTGATCAAATCTCTTAATATGTTGTGAGTTTATTGAAAAGGAAATGTCATCTCAATGTGGATGGCTATGTGGATGTCTAAAAAAAAGGTTCAACCTTTTTCAAATGCATAGTTTAAGAGTCCTTGAAAAAAAAAAATTCCAAAGTTGAAGAAAACAATGTTAACGACAAGGAACACAAATTGAAACTCAAAAAACATAAGAAACACCAATAGTCATCTAAATCATTTTCTCCTAGTTGAAAAGCAAAATCCATTCAATGAGAGGAGTTGTTGTGCATCATTCATAATAAAATGGATCATTGCAAAATTCATTACCAAGGTTCCAAGAGAAAAACAAAATGGTTGTTGGGCTTGGTTAATTTCCAAGGACATTGATCGAGATGATTGTTCATGGGCATGGGGATAAGGCACTTGCTCAATATTCCAATAAATTTTGAACAAATGACCCTATTTCATTATTGGATTGCTATTACATATGGTAAGAGCTTTGGAAATGGAACCAATTTCTAAGTCAAAAGATTTTAATATTTTTGATTTGATAGTCAACTTCCATTTTTATTTTACATTCAAAAGATGTTTTTTATTGGATCATTATTAAATTCACAAGGTGCTTTAACATTTGCTCCTTCCACCCTTTGTATGTATAACTCTCACATGATATGTACATAATTATAAAAAATGACACAAATTATAATCAATGAAACAAAACGTAAAAAACAAAATTGAATGCCATGAATAATATTGAAATGATTCCATTACGGTTGTTTCCATGTGCATTTTCCCATTCTTATGTTTTGCCTTGGCATCTATTCTTTTTGTTAACAATCTTTTGAACAATGTCAACATATTCACATGAAGCCTAATTAAACAACACATTCTCATATGTCAATAATATAACATGTTGAATTAACCTTGATACAAATGAGTTCGGACCATGGGTAATAATGATATGATGCCATGCGTAACAAAAAATAAATCCTCGTTTTCTGCACCAAAACTAAAAGCATTGAAAAAATAAGAAAAAGACAAATGTTCTTGCAAAGCCACAAAAAATTCCAATTGTTCTTAAAACCAGAGATATTAATTCATGCCAATATTGAACAATTATTTTTCATTTCTCTTAAATTTGAATCAACTTTTTGAGCAAACAACTTGACTAGCATGTAACTAATTATCAGTTGTCCCTTTGCATTGCACCCTAGATCCTGTAAATGGTTCAAAATTTGAAAATCCAACTTGGTAGGTTGCCGGTCTTTTCTGGTTTTCTTTTGTTTGAGATGAGTTTTGAAGCCCTTTTTATGTGGGGGCTCAGGTGCACTGAGGCTGAATTTCTGTTGAACAATTTCCAATGCATTTGTGAATTTTTTTATTCACACAAAAGAATGGGTGAGGGAAGGGGGACTAGAACAATAATAATAATAATAATTGAAATGCAGTTTGTGATTAAAAAAATAGTTGCAAACAACTATAACAATGAAAACTACATGGGTGGCATAAGGCCCACTTTACACTAGGAGGCAGGGCAAAAAAAACCTGGGTCCAACTTTGAGCATTTTTGGGTTGCGAATTGGCCCCAAGTTACTAATAAATGCTAGAAAATTGACCACAGGGGTTGCAAATTGGCCTACCAAATTTGATGGTCTCCTTTTTTCAGCCTTGGGGCCAAGACAAGGCCATAAAGTTCAGCATTTATTAGTACTTGGGGCAGATCAAAATGTTTTTTTTCCTATTTCAACCTTGACACCGAGTGTAAAGCACTTGGGGCTGATTTCAACCTTTGCACCAAGAACAATGCTGGATTTGGGTTCAACATTGGCCCTGACTCCTAGTGTAAAGCAGGCCTAAGTGTAGTCACATGTAACATATAGTCACAAATGCTAACCTCATTGTGATGTCAACACAATTAACAAATGAGATATATAATAAATGGATACACTTTTATTTGAGGAACTATTTTATACCTCTTGTGATTATTTCCCATTATTTTTGACTAAATTATAATCTAGTTATCAGAGGCATGAATAATGATGTAATGCAAATGCAACTTGAATTAAATATTGAAAAGAAATGAGACACATAAATATTGAAAATTCAGTCGTGAATATGGTCTTGAGAAAAAGAGTTTAAAAAAATAAAATCTGAAAAGACATTTTTTCATGCCTCACTTTAGAATACGCCAAAGAAATTCTAGTTTGGAATTGTTTCAAAGGACAAGTTATGAAACCTAAAATTGTCCTACTTAAATTAATGCAACAATTTTCTTACAACTTATAAATCAATGATATAAATAATGAGTAGAAATGGGCGAATCATAATATTTGGATTTTTAAAAAATTAATTATACTTAATTATAAAACATTTAAATTGAAATTGTATAACCTTGGATTAATCCCAAGTTCATTGGGTTCTAAAGAAAACCCAAACACAAAACTGCATGGAGGAATTGCAAGAAATGTTTTTTGACAAAAAGATTGGGAAAATTTTGGGAAAATGTGTTCTTTATAATGGAAGTCGCCACATCATGAGGGGATAAAAAGTCTACAATGTTTAAAGAATGGGATCCAATAAGCCTCCAAATTCGAGGAGGAATCTTAGATTTTTCTACTTCCCCGTGGGACTACTACCCCAATTTGGCTAAAGCCTCTTGTGAACGATTGCCAACAAACCAACTTCACAATTTTTATTTATTTTTAAAACATTAGTAATTTTGACTAATTTTCCTAATTTTTGGGAAAAGTTTGCCAAATTTTTGACATCACAAAATTGAAAAGAAAAACACAGTTGGGAACCTTACAGCGCCGTAGCGAGGAAGACTACGTATACAGTAAATATCAGTGTTTTTTAAAAACAAAATTTCCCCTTTCTAACAAAAAAAGTTGGGAAATTTGTGTTTTTCCAAAAGCGAATTCGACTAATTTTATCGCCACCTTTTCCAGTTTTGAAATTTCAAAAAATAAACACAAGCCCAAGCAGGACGCGGCAAGAGATGGAAGGAAGGAGAAATGTGGGGTGTAGAAGAGCTGACTGCGTTTTCCACCTCCCCACGAGGTACACTTTTAGATGCAGCTTTCTCCCTTGCGCAACAACCAATTCCTTTCTGTCTCGGTACTAGCGTACTTGCAACTTGTGGACTTTTTTGTTTCTCTTTTCTCTTCTGACATTTTTCTTGGCTCAGGCCACCGTCTGTCAATTCCTTTTTCGCGCTGGATTGCCCTACACGATGTGGAGCTTGTTGCGGAGATGTGACGGTTGCTGTCGCGTATTGTATACTTCCGTGTACAATTCACATAGGTTGGGGGTTTGTTGAAGCTTGAAGAGGGCCCGTGTGTCTTGCTGCTTTGGACCAGTGTTTCCCCTGGGAGGTTATAATAGAACCAATGGTCGAGCTTCATGCAGCTTCACTGAACTGAACTGTCCAATGTGGTGTGGAGAGTACAGAAGATCACTCATGTGTGTCTCGGTGTTGTGTCGTTTCTGGAAGGGGAACATCCACGGAAAAATCACATGGTAGGTATCGTGCTAACTTCGATAGTTTTCAGTACAGCGTCGATAGCTCCCAACTCTCGGTGTTTTGAAGGTTTGCTATTAGTTTTCGACTCTGACTACTCTGGACTCTGCACTCTGG
>Ga0116231_10012141_pt1 | contig 12826 bp, 7 predicted proteins | sample S1TSphgellanicum_2_FD_89695 | JGI IMG/M metagenome (GOLD analysis project Ga0116231, IMG submission 89695) | Host-associated microbial communities from peat moss isolated from Minnesota, USA - S1T2_Fd - Sphagnum magellanicum MG | ecosystem: Host-associated > Plants > Peat moss > Unclassified... | reverse complement strand
GTTGATACTCATCTTAATTGCAGCTGCAAATTGAATGCATATGCAGATCCGGACATTCTCTCCATGTTCCTCATCAGGGAGCTGTAACTGGGTGGAAACGACGACACCCCTGCAGCTGGGAAGATGGTATGCAACCAACCAGCAGCTGCCGGACGGCACTGAGATTGTGGTGGGCGGACGCAGTGCTTTCACTGTGGAGTTCGTACCAGCCAAAGGCCGCGGCCAGTACAATCTTCCTCTCCTGACAGCGGTAATGTGCAGCTGTATTTCAAGGAAAAACTTCGGTGGTGCAGCCATCAGAGAGTAGCTAGTGTCGAGAGCTTTCTCAGTTTGAGTTGATCTACGAATCGAGAGAGTGCTTCTAGCAAGCTCATGTGGTCTCGATTGTTTCTAGCATGCTCATGCAGTGGTCTCCAGTGTTTCTGACAAGTTCATGCCATGTGGGTGTCTTCGAATGCAGACGAATGACGCCCAGAATGACAACTACTACCCATTCGTGCATCTTCTGCCCAACAATTTGCTCTACATATTCGCGAATACTGACTCCATTCTATACAACTGGCAAACACACACTACCGTCAAAAACTTCCCCACCATCCCTGGCGAGCCGAGAAACTACCCATCAGCTGGCAGCTCGGTGATGTTGCCGCTCACGGCTTCCAGTGGTTGGACATATGCGGAGATCCTGATTTGTGGCGGTTCTCAGTTTGGAGCCTACCTGAATCCAAGTCGACAGCTCCCTGCCAGCCAGACCTGCGGCCGCATTCTGCCCTTGGCAACTAACCCCGCGTGGGTGATGGAGAATATGCCGATACGACGCAACATGGGTGACATGATTCTTCTTCCCACTCGCCAGGTGCTCATCATCAATGGCGCTGAAAACGGGTCCCAAGGATGGGGATTCGCAACCAACGCAGTGTTGAACCCAGTTCTGTACAATCCGGGCTTCGCTGCCGGCACTCGCTTTCAGACATTGACGGCAACAACCATCCCTCGCGTCTACCACTCCACGGCCAATTTGCTTGCCGACGGACGGATCCTGGTCGCTGGTAGCAACACCCACCAATTCTATACGTTTACGCAACCCTTTCCAACAGAGCTCAGAATAGAGGCCTTCTCGCCGCCTTATCTCTCTGCAGGCGCTCGGCCAGCCATTGCTACCGCGCCTGCCGCACTTGGCTACAACAAAGGGTTCACCGTCAAGGTTACTTTTGCTGGTGTCCTAAACGGCGTGATTGAGCTTAATCTCCTCAGCGCTCCTTTTGTTACTCACTCTTATGCTCAGGTAAGAAGAAAAAGAAGACTCGCTCTTGCCCTCTCTCACAAGAAGCTCTTGGATGGTTCCTCACACTAGGGAAAGGTTCATCTAGAACGGTTGATGTACAGCTCTACCATCTGTACCAGAACTCCTTACAAGTTTCTCGCTTGCTCGCTCTAGTCTCGCTTTAATCCTCACACATTTTAAACTGCTTCCCAGCCAAGAAGTACTTGCGTTTCTCACACAAATATATTGTTTCTGTTCAATTTCGCAAGAATATTTTGTAGGAAATTATTATTGATCAAGCTTAATTGGGATTTGCGTTGCACAGGGTCAAAGGTTGCTGCAGCTCGCAGTAAGTGCTTCTGGGAAAGTTTCAGGAGGGAAATACACAATCAAATCAACGTCCCCACCAAGCGCAACCATCGCACCCGCATCCTACTATATGCTCTTCGCCGTTGCTAATGGCATTCCCAGCGTAGCTGCGTGGGTTCATATCTCTTGAATCAATTGTATCGATCAATCAATAATTTCCCGCGAGGATTGATTAATGGAAAACTATTTATTATTATACAATTCTAGAAAAGTATATGAATGTAGAACATGTTCTTATTTATTCTCAGATCCGCGTCAGTGCAGGAAGCGCATACCTTGCAAGAAGTGAGAAGCAGAATCTCAAGTAGTTCAGCTCATATGTACACCTGCAGGCGAGTAGTGATCATCATATATATCGCTTTAAGCTGCAAAATCCATTTCCTCAGTCTAAGTGTATTCAATTTAGTAGATACGGATTGTACTGAGTATTCTTCCTGCAACTGTACTTGGGAGTCGACAATTGAATCTGGAAGTTCCTAGTTGAATAAGCTGGAAAATTCATGAGCTGCTGCAGAATATCGATCTAGACTGTGCAGCAAACAATCTGTAAGCCAAATAAATTAGATCAGCTTCACTCGTGCATTCTAAATTTTTCTGATCTCATTTGCTAGAATAAGATCAAGCTGCAATCAATTAGCTATACCTTCTTATCTGGTATTGCGATCTAGTAGCTCTAGTATTTGCTTGAAACTGGATTACGAAGTTCTGGTGGAAATACGAAGTGATTTGTTTTACAGTTTCTAATTATTGTTATTCTTATAACTATGAGCTACTTGCTTGATTCAATCTGCTTAATGTGGATTGTCCAAATTTGAGTACACTGATGGCGGTTTTGAGATCATCTGCATCTAGTGGGCGAGTTTTAAAGAACTTGCAGCAGCAGCAGCAGGCAACTTGAATGACAGTTTGGAAGAGTACAAGTTCACAGATTTCTGGAGAGTAATAAGGGTGTCTTTTCCCATTGAGGAGATGCATGCATCTTCAACTTTGGAAGTTTGAGGACAAGTTCCTGCTTTTGATTTGAAGATGTTCCAGATTTTCAATTCAGCTTTGCAAGATTTAATGCAAGTTGCACCCCAATTATAAGCTGCGTCTTCAGCATGGGCATTTCCATGCTAATGGAAAGGAACCGTCAAGCTGTGCACTCCTAGCTAGCTGCACCTTCAGCATTGGAAGGTCATGCATGCAGCCATTAATGGGAAAGCAACAGGACCTTCCAAAGCTGATGAAGGTGCAGCTACTTAATGGAATTCAAACATCCTATAACAATCTTTAGTAAAGCAGAAAATTGGATGTGCATTTCTCATCTTGCAACTGAACTTAATCAGAAACATGTTTTTGAAGAGGAAGAAAACCATTTCAAATTTCTGATCAGAATGATTTTAAAACTGCATTAACACCCATCTTAGCTAGATGCAGTAAACCTTGGAATTAATCAACAAATTATCTATTTCAAAAGTGAACTATCAACAGATTTTAGGATCAAGCAATTTTTTGGACCTTCTTCTCCTTCAGTAAATTCTCTCCAATCAAGTTCTGATCCTAAAACTGCAACAGGTCCATCCAAGCTACGTCAAAGTTCCATTGAATCAATTAACAAATTCTCTTTCAAATTCTCAACAGATCATTTCTAGGATGAAGCAAAATTTCTGGTACCTGACTCTTCACTAAATTTCTCTTCAATCAAATTCAGACCCTAAATCTACAATACCCTCCTCTCCATTAAACCCTGCATTTCATGAACGAAATCTCTTTCAATCTCTTGACAGGTTTGCAACAAATGTCTTTACACTCTCAACACATCTCTTAGAGTAGACCAGCCGGTTGCCGAACACTCAAGCGCTCAGGGCAAGCTGGATCCAAGGGGAGGGCTCCTTTGTTTCTGGTGTCCAAACAAAACTTGGACCCCTACTCTTCGCGCATCTGACACATTAATAATCGTCGAAAACGAATTAGAAATGAGAAAGTTACTGGCCCCCAAAGTAAAAGGGGTCAAAAACTCCAAAACACAAACCGTCAAACACTACAAAAGCCTGTTCCCAATCACCCAAAAACTTCATTGTATGTGCTCTGTTGCTATTAGAGTTCCACAAATCATATTAGAGTTCCAAAATGATTTGTAGAACTTCAGATGGCGCTCCTATAGCACTTTAAATCGGTTAAAATGAATAAGAAATAACAAAGTTATGAGGTTTGAAAGTAGGAGGGGTCAAAATGAAATGTTATTTAAAAAACTCGTTTTGCAATTCGAATTTTTTTTCCTTTACTGCTTTTTTCTGACTGGTCCTTTGGCTTTGCATTTCAAAGATGATTTGTAAAGCTTGAGAAGTCGCTCATGTAACATTTTAAATCACTCGAAATGAAGAAAATTCGAGAAAAATCTGCCAAAGTGTTGGGTCATAGGCAAGCGATCGGTGATGGACCAGTCTACCCTAGAGGTGTAAGCAAATCCTTGTTCCTTTTCAAAGGATTCTTTAGAGTTTTTAGGGTTTGAAGTCTGTAGAATTTCTAGGGTTATGAGGTTTCTAGAGTTTAGGTTTTATGACATGCAGTTTGGAGTACTGATCCCAAGACAATTATTCTTTTGAAGGGTCTTTGTACTTAAAACCAAACATGGATATATTTTATTATCAATTATGTGTCTTTGTAACTTCATCAAAACATGGGTTTCATGCAACACTTCATGCAATTGGAATTATTTGTATTATATTATTTGATATTGGACCCATTCAACTCAGTGTTCTTTTCTTCAATTATTTTGTGTTGGTGCTCAAGTGGTGATCATCCATAGGAATATATAGCCATGATATTCAAAATGTGAAAGTCGAAAATTCCTAAGCACCCTTTCATGTTAAAGGCAATTGTGGCAATTTTTGGTGAATTTGTTTAATGCCTTTTTCTGACGAAAAAAATCTTTAAAAAAAGAATTTGTGACAGAATATTCCTTTTCCATTTACTTCTGCAATTTATGAAAAAAATCACTGATTTAACTCTTGTCAAAATGTACAGGGTTCAAGGGTCAAGCCCCTGCCCACTATGTTCGACAAGGCATTAGGGCAAGCCTGGGCAAGCTTGATGACACACCCAACATAATGGGCAGGCCGAGACCATTCCATAGTACATTTTGGTCTCCAATTCAAGACATTAAGATCTTGAGTGGCAGATTCCACAATTTTTTTATAAGATCATGTTCAACAAATATTTTGGTCACTATTATGACTGTATGCTTGTGTCATTCGAAGATTATGTCATGTAATGTGATCCAGAAAATCACATAATCTGCCATCCCAGAAAGTCTTAACGGATCTCATTAGCTCTTATTATAAGCATATTTGAAATACACAATATAGTAATATCTTAGACATGATAGTGTAGGGGAAAATTGTTGACCTGCATCCAAAAGTAGAATTTGACTAGGCTTAACTAAAACAAACCAACAAGCTATTTAATGACTTGAATCAACCTACCTATTAACTTGCCCACATTATACAAACAACTTTGATCTAGGTTGAGAATGGGTTAAATATAACTAACTGGAAATGCCATATTGTGGCTTTTGGGCATATCTGTCAGGTTTGTGTAGGTGACAAATTAGGTTAACAAACTAAACCAAACTTCCTAATTTAGGACACTTGTGAAAAGTAAGATTTGAACTTGGAGGAGCACCAACACACGATCGCAAATATGTTATTGAAATATACATTGGTGATGTAAGACTGATTTAGAACTTCTTGAATTAAACTCTACGCCCACATTCAAAATCAATAAATTTGGTGATGGCCACTTTAGAGAAAATTTTGCAACACTATTGGAAAATGTCTGGAAGTTTTTATGGGGTGCAATTATGGGCTTTGAATAGCTTGTTTGGAATTCCAATGGAAACTATACAGAATTCTCATAAAAGCATTAATGTGAATACCATGTGATAATATTTCTATGGATGACAATGAATGCTTCATAATAACATACAACAATTTATTTTGGCAACCTATGAAGGTGTCATTTGTAATAGAATTTATAATTAAAAAGCTATGCTTTTTGTTGTAAAGTTCAAAAGGATAGTTGGTGCATTTATCTTTCATTTTTATGTGAGAGGACATACACAAATATTGTATTGTGAAAGATGTTTTACATTATACTAAAATTTTTACTATATTTAATGGTCTATATCAAACACATAATTTTATGTCTATATATTTGTGTATTTTATGAACTAACAATGCAGTTAATTTTTCTAATTCTTTAGCTACAATTATCATTGAATAAGTAAACACATGCTGATGGATATTATCAGATATTTTCTAAGTAATTTTTTTATGTTTTGAAGGACAAATTGTAAGTGTTGAGGGAGAAATTAAAAAATTAAATCGCTAGATTTGAAAATTTCTTGTAACTATTGATTTGAAAATGAATACTAAAATACATGTGAGGTGAAATTCTTGTTTTCATGCAATTTTTACAATGCAGTGAAATATATGTTGTAGTATTATAATATACATTGTAATATGAAGTTTGAACATTCTCTTTAGGTTGCATTAAAAGTGCACATTGTAACTTTTGTAAAGTTTAATCATGCCAATTAAATTTAACTACATTTTTTCACCTCAATGGGAATATGGAGACTTGTGTTGATGGTTGTTTTGAACAAGTTTCTCATGTTTATTTAATAAAATGTTTATGTGTGTCATTAATTTCATATTTTTTCAACTCAATTAACTCTAATCCAAAATAATAGATTATGGCAAATGCAAAATAAAATAGTCAAAAACAAAAATATCTTTTTATCAAGGCAATTTATATGTCATAAACTAAATTTCTTTGCTTCTAAAACCATGTACAAATAATAAAGGGATGAAAATCTTCTAAGGTGTACCACACATGAAGAAAAGAGCCTAGTCTTTATTATAGTCCTTTTTCTATCTTATATTTTGATCCCCATAAAAAATAATGAATCAAAAGTTGTCAAAATTTTCAAAAGAACTATATTTTAAACTATTACAATTTTAGATACCATCATAATCATCCACAAATGTGTCTTTACATAGTAAAAAAAGACTAGATAAAAAAAACAAAAAAAAGTGACACTATGATAAGATTTTGATACACCTTAATGAATTTGCACCTAGAAAAGAATACACCTACCATATTAATTTGAAATACCACATAAGATAAATGCAAATTTGAAGAATTTACATTTCTTTTTTTTAATTTTTTCAATATCCTTTTATTATATTCCAATTTTTTTGAAGAAGGTGATTGTGGCAATTAAAATTGCCTACAAATCATATTTTGAATATTGCCAAATATGGTTAAGTATGCCTATGGGTGATTGTCACTTGATCAGCATCACAAAATTGAAAAAATAATAATAAGCCTAATATTTTCATTAAAATTTAATGAAAAATGTATTCATAAAAACCTTTTTTGAACACTAGAAAATTAAATATCACATTTCATTGATATTTTCTTTTGTAAAAGCTACAACTAAGAAAGTTAATTGTTACATTAGGTTGAATATTTTTTGAAAATAAAGACTACAATTTCAAAAATCAATTGTCACATTTGTTGAAAATTATTTTTTATGATGACCATAATTCTTGCATTAATTTTTTCATTAACCAAAAATGTAAGATTCCCCTTATGGTACTAAGCAGGCTAGTGTTAGTTCACATATTATCTCAAAGCTCTCCAAATTTTAAAAGAATTAACAAATCGTTTAGGTATCAAAAGAAAAAGTAGCCCTCCTTTGGGCACATCCAACGTCATTTGAATTGTAAGGAATGGAGCAGAAATGAGAAAGATATGGAATCCCTAAGTTGAGGGAATTCTTTTAACTTACGTATGAAAAGTCTCAACACACAATGTGGCATCTTGTGAATGAACATTCTTTCTCTTATAACCAAACATTCAACACTTAGCAAATGAAAAATTTCTCACCTTTCATCAAAATGGTTGTTGTTCAAAATGACCATTTCTCATATAATAATTGTTCACGTTAATTTGTGTGGTTCTAATTTAAACTACAAATGGGCTTTAAGATCTAGAGCCATAGAAACATTAATGTTCCATGAACCTTGCAATTCTAAATGGTAATCAATAGCGCCAAATTGTGGGCATCATAACCACATTTTCTCCCCTCCTTCCAACCTAAAAGTTTTAATTTGAGTCGATCCTCTCAAATGTGTTCTTCTTCTTAGTCTAAATGATCATCTTCTTGGTTACGTTCTTATTTTATAGTGCATTATAATTGGTCATAATCTTGATCTTCCTAGTCACAATGATCATTTTTTGGGTCATGCTTTTGTTCTATATTTAATTGTAGTTGGTCGTAATCTTGATACTGTTAACTGTGTTGATTTTCTTGATTGTGTTTTTATTTTGTAATCAGTTGTAGTTGGTCATACTCTTGATCCACCTAGATGCAATGAACATCTTATTGTTCACACTCTTGTTCTATAACTTGTTGTAATTAGTCATTATTTTGATCCTCCTAATTGTGCTCTCCCTTTAATATTGGTTGTGATTTTGATCTTCCTAGTTAAGCTCTCCTTTTGCTACTTCATGCTCTTGTTCGGTAGCTCATCATGATCCTCATCTTCTTGGTCGTGTTCTCTTCTACTATGGGGCATGATCTTGATCTTTCTAGTCACGTTCTCCCTATCCTATTTCACACTCATGTTCCATAGCTAGTCATGATCGTCATCTTCTTGGTCACAATCTTGATCTTGTTTGTGGTTTTGATTTTTTTCTTCCTGGTCATGATCTTGATCTTCTTTATTTTGATCTTGATTTTTTCTATTCTTTATTGAAATTTTCATCTTCCAAATCATGATCTTGATCTTCTTCATGGTGTTGATCTTCATCTATTCCTATTTGTGATTTTGGCTTGCATTTGTGGTCATTTGGCTGGCCATCACCACATTCGAAAGGGGACACCTTGCTGCACATATACGAACATGTTTACACTTATGAGCAAACAAGAAATTTCTTTTCATGTTCAAAGACTAAATTTTTTCAAAACACAAGTATTCACATCCAAACATTTGGTCATAAATGATGCCTCTGTCGCTCACAAAGCTTTGTAGTCTTAAATATAATAACCTCTTGTTTGCACTATATGAACGTTTGGTCATAGGCTTCTGTTTGGTCATGGGCCAACTTACCCATTTTGGAAAGTTTGAAATCTTCAAATCTTGTGCGTTGAAACTAATCTGTTTCTCACACTCAAGTTATTTGTGTAATGAAAAGAAGGGTCTAAGACAAAGATGGTAGTCAAGTTTATCATGAACCTAAACATGCATAGGTCTTGAGGTGTACGATGGGGTAGAGAAGATATCAAGGTTATCCTGAACATAAACATACATAGACTGAGGTGTAGGAGGGGGATGGGAGGGGAGCCAAGGTTATTCTGAATCTAAACATATGTAGATCGAAAAGCATAGGAGGGAGACAATTCTTACACCTACTCATTAAGAGTTGAAGGGATCTTAGAAGTTGAGATCTGTCCCTCTCCTTAGGAGTAGCCATAAGAGCAGATGCACTGGCAATAGTAATATACCATATTTGAGTAAACTACAGAGTCTTCAAATGGGTTTGGACCTGTACATTTGTAGAGTACACAGTGGTCTCTGCAAGGCCCAGTAAATAATTACCTGACTACTTCTGATGCCACAGTATTTTGCCCAAGTGGGGGGCATTCAAATAGTCTTGAGCACCTTATACTGTTCAATTTTTCTTGTTTATAGGTGGGGTTATGGAATCAATTTCACACTCTATGTTGGATGTGAAAAGCACTTGTAGAGGCCCAAATAGGGCATGTGGGTGGACCTCCTATGATATCCCTTCTCTTTTCGGTCATAGATGTAAGGTGCATTTCAAATACAGTTTAAAACTTTCTCCAGGTGCTTGACAACACTACAAAAAAAAAAATCTTATAAAGAGCCTGGTACAAAAGCAGTGTTTTGTAGGACTCACAATGTTCTTGTTTGTCTCTACAACTGGAAGGAGAGAGAGAGCAACTTGGGTGTCATTTGCAGCAGGTGAAAGAAAAGAAGAGGACCTTGCAGCTAAATCCATGTTGAAGATCTCCCATATCTCTCCTTCCTGTCCACTGATGACCTTCACCAAAGCAGGAGTGTGTGCCTTCTTCAGCCCTTATCCTTTACATGCTTGCAACAGCAAGTCTCCAGAGACAGCTGACAGTTCCTACAATATAAGGAAACTTTCAGAGTCCAGATACATTCTGAGTTCACAACTATGATTGATTCCAGCCTCAGTATATCTAGAATAGATAAGAATGCCCTCAGCTGGATAAAACCAATGCTCTGCAGGTTCTTTGATGTTTCCTGACCAAAACACTTTGACAAGAAGGAGAATGTCTCCTCAACCAACTGTAAATGGCAATCCAAGTGAATCATTTAAAAGTCTGATTGCACTGCTCTATTTCCAGTAACATTGAAGAGCATGCATCCATAGTGGATCACAAGCACCACAACAGTGCAACTCATCCGACAACAGCAGGAACTTTCAAAGCTAGGATGTGGACTTCAAATACCTTTTGTCTACAGACCAAGAAATTCACTGGTAAAAGATGCTCAATGTGTTAAGATCTATTTATATCTTTGGAGCTTCGCTTCTGAGAAAACTTCTTGCAGGCAGCAGATGTCATACCTCGTCAAGAGTCAAGTCCCCGATGCGTAATACACTCCCTCCGAATACCATATCCACCATATCTCTACCTAACACATAGTTTCAAAAATCTGAGGTGCTTAGAAGCAGAGAGAGCGCCAATACCACCAATGGTGCTTTTGTGGTAAGATATCGGAATTACCAATGGAACAAAAAAGAACATGAAGTGGGGACAAACAAGAAGAACAAGACAGTCTAGACTTTTGAAACTGAACCCTGTGCAATGGTGAAAAACTTCCTAGATTATAGGAGGCAAAGATAGATCTCTGGACAAATGTGGACATATCACCTTCCAAGATAGTAACATTTGTACCTTGTCAAAAGAGACTCCCTAGCCACTTGGGTTAGGGTCATTGCAAAAAGGGCTACTCTATTTAGGAGGGTTATGCCCATGGCCATGGACAACCTGTCCATTGCACAACATCGAGACACCTTACGGTATGCACACACATGAGGTGACAATTACAAACCTAAAGTGAGATAATTTGATGTTGGTGATTTTGTGTATCTCCAACGGCAACCCAATGATATTCTAGACACTTCTTCCAATTGCACTATCTTGAGGATTAAGGCGATCAAGCCTTCAGATGTGTTGGAGTTGCAAGGAGCTGACAAATGCACAATTCAGGATCATTCCAAAAATTGTGCACCCTACCACCTGCCGAACTTGGATTTTACCATCATCACGTCGACTTGGATTCCTCCACTTGATTATCCATGTCAAGTATGTCAGAAGAAAAATGATACTGATCAGATGCTGCTTTGCGATAATTATAATGGTGGATACCATTTTTTCTACCTCAAGCCGGAACTCGCTCAAGTTCTTGCAAGTAATTGGTACTATTCATCATGTTCTCCTACAGCACCTTGATTCCTACTCAAACCATGCCATGCTTTTCCTAGTTCAGGTCTGGGGGGGGATACATGAGAATTTCATTTTAGCCTCCTCTTGTGCATTATATATATATATGTGCATGTATATTTTTTTGGTTGATTAGTTTATACCTTTGATTGACTTTAGTCTTTTTGTTTAGTAGAATTTACTATGGATTTACACCTTTACGACATTGTACATCACAACATTACACGTCACGATAGGGTAGGAAACTTGTGCTGCATTGGGTAGGGTTCTTTAAAGAACCAGGGTTCAACTCCCTCACAAGTTATTGATTTTTTTAAATGACTTCTAATGCTCTAGTGGGGTAGGTCTATGATTGAAAAATTAATTCCAAAAGTCGGGAGGTATTCCTAACCTTTATACATATCTTGTGATTAATGTGAGTTTGAAAATTGAAAAATGTATATCCACCAAAATGAAAAATAAAAATAAAATACATATCCATCTAGTCAACTATATTCGTAATTTTTTTATTGTGCATATCCTTTTGTTATAACTTTTTGAAGAATATTTCATATAGATAACTTGAGAAATGCCTCAAATCTTCATATCTTGGTAACACTAGTTTATACATAAGTAAGGGTTGTTTTTACTACCTTCCTAATAACAACCTGCTTGTGGGTTGTTAGTAGGTAGGTGGTTAAAAAAAGCAAATGAGCAAACCACCATGGTGTTCACTATGGCTGCAAAACTCAAGATATTTATTGTGGTAAATTATGCATGTTGACAGGTCCCAAGACCTTCATGGCTAGTCATCATATTTTTGCAATTACTTGCAATCTACAATTGGTAGATAAGAGATTGATGATGAAAATTTGGACGGTTTAGTGACAAGATTCTTTCATTCATTTGTAAGAAATTCAAACTAATGCCCACTTTTACACTATGGTGAAGATTTATAATCATTGAAATGTTGAGAGCCCTCAAGCCACATCCAAAGGCCATCTCGTGGAAATCCAGAAGTCATTTATGTGTGAACTTCGGGTTGTCAAGTGTAATGTAAAATGAAAATAGACTTTATGGAGGTACAAACATATTACAATGGAGCCAAAAAAGTTAGTTAATTATTTTATAACATTTCAATTTGAAATTTGATGTTCTATGTAACTTTTTTAATTATTGGTTTATTGTTTTTTTTTGGGGGGTCACTTTCCTTCCATTTATTCTTTTTTCATTTTCGCACGTAGAATTGTCGTGGATCATCTACTTATATAAAAAAATCGGTGTGTGTCCGTCCGATATCCTATTGGTTGGAACTCAGTCCGATATCCTATTGGTTGGAAAACTCAGGGTAATGGGTATCACTCAAATGTCAGGAAAAATCACTCAGTGTGATGGGTATCACTCAGTGTCTGGTTTGTTTGTGAGGAAAACAGGGTCCCTCAGTGCAATGGGTAAACTCTTGGGTGGGTTGTGAGAACTTTCGGTGAAAGGAAAAGTCACTCACGGTATCGGTATCACTCAGTGTAATGGGTATCATTTAGTGTCAGGGTGTCATTAAATGTAATGGGTATCCTCTTGGGTGTGTCCGTAATGGGTATCACTCAGTGTAATGGGTATCCCTCTGTGTCAGGGTATCACTCAGTGTAATGGGTATCCTCTTGGGT
>Ga0116231_10012140_pt1 | contig 12829 bp, 9 predicted proteins | sample S1TSphgellanicum_2_FD_89695 | JGI IMG/M metagenome (GOLD analysis project Ga0116231, IMG submission 89695) | Host-associated microbial communities from peat moss isolated from Minnesota, USA - S1T2_Fd - Sphagnum magellanicum MG | ecosystem: Host-associated > Plants > Peat moss > Unclassified... | reverse complement strand
TTGGCATTCCATAAGCTGATCAGTGGAAAATTGTGTGTTTTCCTGATGTACATGTACTCCTGGGACACGAGAATTTGATGCCCTAACAGCTTGTGGTGTAGTAGTCTCCTCCCCCCTCGCCAATAAGGTGCATTCTTCTTCCATGTTGGGAGGACGAAAAGATTGTGGCATGAGTGCTCGAGCTCCTTTAGCCTTGGTAATAGGACTTGAACTAGATGTGAGTCCATCAGTCTAAATTACCTACCTAGTGGCAGAAACTTTTGGTGCCACACTAGCTTCTTGTGCCGCGACATAGGAAGGGCAAAAAGAAGTAGCAAATTCTGGTGTGAGAGTAGAATTGCGTGGAGTGGAAATAACATGCTCCCCAACCATGGCATCGTGTGGAAGGCCATAGAACGACCTAGGAGGTCCCTCTTGTGATCCTGAACTTTGTACAGGTTGGGCATGACTAGCTGGTTGGGAGGACTTACCTTTTAGATTAGCAAGTTGAGCCTTCAATGATTCGAGTTCATTTTGTAAAGTTGAACTTGAATTGCATGGGCTTGAAGCACCTCCCTTTTGTCCGCATTGTGCTCCTTCTTCTTAACATTCTTGTTGGAATTACCCTTGGTGGGCAAAACCTGAGTGGAAGGCTAAGGTGCCTTGGCTTTTGGTTGAGGGACAATGGAAGATGCTAACAGATTTTGCCGTTGTAATCCGAGTTACTTCCACTCTGGGAACTTGGCAAAACAGACAGATTCCTGATGTCCCTCTTTCTCACAATAATCACAAAAGAGATCTTTGGAAGGAATGTTGCATTCACTAGCTTTGTGGGCAGGATTGCCATAGTAGTTGCAAGAAGGTAGGATGGGTGTAGCCGTGTGCACCGCTTTAGTCTTTGAAGAAGAATGTGATGATCTAGTTGGCGCAGCTTGTGTAGGTTGAAGCCTTGAACGTGATGGAGGCCTCATAATACTGGCCTCATAGTGTGCATGAGCAAGTTCCAACTTTTCGGAAATGTTGTACACATCTAGCAAAGTGTACAAGTCTCCAAATTCTACAAAAACCCATTGCAAAACCTGCGCGTGGAACGTTGGAGTACCTTCCAACGAATGAAGATACCGGTGGGCAGCTTCCAAGTCAGTGATGCTCTAGGTATCCTCTTTGAGTTTGAGAAGCCTCCTGTAGAGCATCTTGAGGGTTTCATCCTTCTGTCGAAAGAAGGTGGCGAGCTGTAGAATTTTTTCAGAACTTTTGACTAGAAATTCCAGCTCAAGAATTTGAAAGAATTCCCCCACTAAATCAGCAAAAGCCGGCGCATCAGTTGTGGGAAGAATGTTTGTAGTAGCAATAATGAGTTGTTGAAGAGAAAGGTTTATTGAGGTAGGTACCGGGTCTGGATTATTCGGCATAGTCCCGTGATGTGCAATTGTAGCTTGCAATGCAGCTTGAGAGGCGGTGGCGATGGCTATGGCGTATGCTGGATTGGGAATCTAGGTGACACCCAAAATCCTTGCAGAATGTTGCTCGTAGACATCCAACGCCTCATAGTGCACATAATGAGCCAATTGTTTGAATGCAAACGCCTCGATGTAATTAGCGCCATACTTGAGCTCCAATTCACAAACCATAGTTGAAAAAGTTGCCTTGAACTCCCTAAAAGAAATAGTACCTGGCCTTCCGCTAAACTTCTCAATTCTCCCAGAGGAATTACTGACCTCCATGGTGTATATGGGTGTTGAGGTCACAGTTTGCAACGAGATATACGGTGATGCTGTGAAAGTAGGTGCGGTAACAGGCGTACCCCACTGATGAGCCCCTCCAAATGGACTCTGATGTACCGTTGATGTAGTGTAACCTGAGCCTGAATTCCTGGTAGGAGTTATACTAGATGACAATGGTGTTGTAGACACTTGATCGTATCGTCGTGAAGATCATGAGCTTAAAGAAATTGGCTCAAAGGATTGTGTGTTACTTCGTAGTTGATACTTGGGCTTTGGCTGAGCGGTAGTGCTCTCATCATCCGAGGACATGGTGTTGTCCCATGCCCCAAAATTTTGTGATAGTACATAACACTAATTACAAAATTTTAACACAAAGTACAATTTGAAGAATACAGTGCGTTGTTGGGAATGAGCCGTGATACACAGAGATCGCACGGAGGTCAAACGAACGTCCAGCGAAGGTCGGACGAAGATTGGACGAAGATTGAACGGAAGTCAAACAGATGTTGGATGAAAAGGTAGGGCAACAAAATAATATGTAGGACGGTAGGGCATAGGACGCATGACAGCAAGGCGCATGACAGCAAGATGCAAGATGGCAAGACGCAGGACATAGGACGAAAATCCAACAAACGTCGGATGGAAGTCAATGGATGGATAGAAGTTCGACGAACGAAGTTGAACGAATCGTCCGACGAAGTTGAACGAATCGTCCGACGAAGTTGCACGAACGAAGGTCGCAACGATGGCAACATTGTCGCTTGCAATGCTACAACAATGATGGCGCTGCAACTCGCAACGCTGTTGTTGTTGTGGTGCTGCGGTGTTGCAGCTCGCAACGTTGTTGTTGTTACGGTGCTACTACTGCTGCGGCGTTGCAACTCGCAACGCTACTGGTGCTACAACGCTGCTATTACTACTGCGGCGTTGTAGCTTGCAACGTTGCTGTTGTAGCAGCGTTACTGCTGTTGTGCGCGTTGTTGTTACTACAACATTGCTATTGCTATAACAGCGATGGCGCTGCAATGTTGCGGCGCTGTAGTTCACGACGCTGCAATGCTGCGGCGCTGTAATTCACGACGCTGCAATGATGCGGCGCTATAGTTCGCGACACTACAATGTTGTGGCGCTACGGCGCTACTGCTGCAGTGATGGCGTTACGACGCTATGGCGCTGCGGTGCTACAGTTTGCGACGTTGTAATGTTACAACATTGTGACGCTATTGTTTGCGGCAACGGCTACCGACAGCGCACTATGCAACGATGGCGAGTGGCGAGTGGCACTAGAGCTCGCGACAACGACAACGTTGTGCAGGATGGTAGGTAGCACTATGCTACTCTGCAACGATGGTAGGTGGCGGCGGCCGAAATTTTTGTGTTTTTTTTTTTTCTACTTGATAGTTTCAAGAAAGAAAAAGAAAGCAAGATAGAGAGAAAAGAGACAGAGCTTTAAAACCTGTTTCCTGGCTCTATTTGTTGGCATAACACAAGTTCCTTCTTACAACGTTAACTTCCTTCGACAACAACAACACCAGCATCCTCCGGCAACAACAACACCAGTAGCACCAGCAACACTAGCAACACTAGCAATAGCAATGATAACTTAAAAACTCACATGCAAAGAAATATGCTGCTTTCAACATGAAGCAACAAAAAGTGGAGTTTTTTTTCTAGAATTGAATTGCAATGAAAGAAGGAAATGAAATGTATGTAAACGGTGGCCGTGCAATGGCCACCGTGAGCATCTAAAAATCCTAACTTATTATGGAGGAAGCTCCTAACAAAGGAATTTTAGAAAAACTAAAAGGAGAAGGAAAGGTTTGGGCCTTTTATACCGTCGTCAACAAACTGAAACCCTGAGTACCTAATAACATATAATCGCCTAAAACCGTACATCAACCCTAAAAGTGCACATGGGCATGCCCGTAATTAGCCATCATGTATGAGGCCATGTACGAGCATGACAACCATCACATGTTGACATGGATATTTTTGTTATGTAAAAATCTTTTATTTGTCCACCATGTAAATGAACTAGGAATTCAAAAGTTAATTCTTTTTTACAACATTCTATAACTTCAGGTGTTCCAATATTTAAACAAATTCTCAAATATAACATATTATTTTTACAAATTGACTTTGAAGTTTCATTATACTTTAACAAATATCAATTGTTTTAAACAAACAATCACCAAGATTGTAAAAAAAATTGATAACTATTTTTAGTCCAAATTTTGCCAATTCTACATTTATGTTTTCTATACCCATTTTTCAATTCTTGTTAAACATTTGAACTTGAATGTTTTGAAATTTGATTTCTAAATTAAAGGTCTGAAAATAAAATTTAATCGTAGATTTTGAATTTAGGTTTCGATGTATAATAAAAAAGTTCAACTTGTAATTATGTTTTTGATTTAAAATGAAGGTTTACAATTAGGCTCCAAATTAGGGTTTAAAATTAAGATTAGAATTAAAGTTTCAAATTAAGGTTTAAATTGAAGGTTTAGAATTAAAGGTTCCAACTATGGTCTAAAGTGAAAGTTTGAAAGTAAGGTTAAAATTGAAATTAAAGTTTAAAATTAAAGTTTTTCCAATTAGGGTTTAAAATGAAAGTTTTAAATTATGGTTTAGATTGAAAGTTTAGAAATAGAGTTAGATTAGAAATATAGTTAGAATTAGGGTTTCAAATTAGAGTTTAAAATGAAAATTTCAAATTAAGGTTTAGATTGAAAGTTTCAAAATACAATTTCAAATTAGAAGTTCCAAACAAGATTAAAATGAGGATTTCAAATTTGGGATTAAGTTTAAGGTTTTAAATTGAAAGTTTAGGATTAAGGTTTAGATTGAAGGTTTATTAGTAAGATTGAAATTAGGGTTTCAAATTAAGGCTTAAAGTTAAAGTTTCAAAATAAGTCTTAAAATAAAAAATTTCACTTGAAAGTGTAGAATTAAATTTTGAATTAGATCTTTTATAATTTTAAAGTTTAAATAAAGGCTTAGAACTAAAATTAAGACATCAAAATAAGGTTAAAGGTTCAGGGTTTAGGGTTTAAAATAAAGGTCTAAAATTAGGGTTACGAAAATAAAGTTTAGAATTAGAGTTAAGAAATAAGGTTTCAATACAATATACAATTAGGATTTTAAATAAAAAATTTAATCAAGGTTACAAATTACAATTTAGGGTTTAAAGTTTGAATATCAAAATTGATTAACAATGAAAGGAAAATTATTCAAAACTTCATACATACACAATTCAAATATAAACAATAACCCATTGAATTCACCCTTGGCCCAAAACAATTCCCATGTTACCCAATAATTCAAAATTCACAACTCAAAATCCAAATCCAAAGTTCAAAATCCAAAAAATTTTAAATGTAAAGGATTTCAAATCTTACATAATTAATATTACATATTATATTCTATACATAAATACTATATCTTCTCATGTCTTGCATGTGCAAACTTTGAATGGAATAGGCTACTCATTCCATGCAATTATTTTCACCTTCCCCTTTAGTTAATGTTAATTTCTTTGACTATTGAGTCTTTGTCTTTTTGTGCCTTTGGACTAAAGATTCAAGCATGTCTTCTTTTAAAGAAGTGTAAATAACCAACTCTGTAGTTAGGCTTGAAAAGATTTTTCATGTAGGTTTTTTTTTTCTAAACAAACAAAGGAAAAACCATTGCTTTGTTATAAAATTCTCGAGTTTCCATATTGTGTTTGACCAACACTTTGATCCAAGGCTGGCATAAGGTGCAATCAAAATCCCTCACCACTTTTTTGCTTTATTGCAAGAGATGTGAGGCTCACTGTGGGTCTCAACCATGCATTTGTATACATAACATCAATGTTTGGCCTCTCTACTAACTAAAGATGGTAATTAATGGCATTTTGCACATATTGTTTCAAAGCAAGATGCCCAAATTGGGATACCTAGCATCCCCACAACCTACATCCAACAAGTGATTGTAAGTTCAATGCAACATGATTCAATGACCTATGCAAAAAAGAAAAATTAAAATGCCAAAGTAATTCAATGTTAGTTGTGAAATCTTATATTGTGGTTTTTTTTGTGTGCACTAATGTAAGAGGTTCAAGTGCTTTTGCATCATCAACAACATGGGGTGTAGGTATTACAAAAACATATGAGAAATTTGTAATCAACTCCTATCCACCATAAACAACATTCCCCACATTTTTTATTAAATACATGGTAGGTTCTCCGGTGTTATATACCTTCACTAGTTACACATATTGAGAATAAAACTCTAGATAGAAATCAAGTGCTTGTGTATCATCAACCAACCCATCTAATACAATTATAATGAAAGATTTTGCTAATCTACCATAAATATTAATGACAACAACTTTAATGATCCCTTAAGTTTTCTACATGAATTTTTGGTATGGTGTGTGTAAAAACAAAACATAATAATCAAGGAAAGGGGTCTATATGCTTAATTATTGTGTTGACCCCAACCTTAATCACCTTTTTCAAACTTCTTACAAAATGTGACACCAAACTTGCTGATTTGAATAAAACCCCCAATATTAAGACAAGGAGAAAATGAAGTCACAAAATATGACCCAATAGTCAATATCACTATCATATACCCTTCATAATTTGTTAAATCACAATGTGTGTATATATATATATATACTTATACCCACTCTTTGGAACATCATATGAACCATATCTATTCACTATATACCCCTCAAAACATCCTCCACTTATCCTTTGTTAGATATTTAAAACCCCCCAAATTGTAATAGGAGTTACCTTTTTCTTGTTAGGGCTCACTTCCATGGTTGCCATAAGGATAGGTCCGATTTCACAATACCACACACAATACACTATGATTGGGCACTCAAGACTCAACTCACTAGTTTTGAAAAATAATCTCAAAAAACTCAAAAAGGTGAAAAGTGACGTTGGATACAATGTTTGAAAAATACAACCAGAATCCAAAACAAATTGCAAGACAATGTTTAAACAAAATGGAAAATAGACAAAAAACAAAATATAAACAAAATGCGAGACAAACTTGAAACTCATTACAAACAAATGCAATAGACTTGAAACATATTACAAACAAAATGCAAGATAGACTTGAAATAGATCACAAACAAAATGCAAAATAGACTTGAAACAAAATGCAAGATAAAAGTGAAACAAAATGCAAACAAACTTGAAACAAAATGCAAGGCAAACTTAAAATAGAATGCACATAGAATGCAAGCTACACATCAAATAGAATGTAAGACAAACTTCAAACATATTGCAAAAATGCAAGACAAACTTGAAACATGATCTAAGCAAAATATAATATTACAATGCTAATAATCCAAATAGAATGTAAAATAGAATGCAAGAGACAATGAAAACATAATGCAAGGATGCAAAACCAATACCACACTTATATAAAACCATATAGGCTTATTCAATCTACTTACTTTGGTTACCTATTACATTTATGTTCTAGTTAACATTGATTGAGGTTTTAGTTGTCATTTGTCACATTGATTAAGGTTTCACTTCACACTTGTCATTAAAATGGTACTTTTCATTTTAGGGTTTGTACCAACTTTTAGAGTTGTTACTTTATAAATGTTTTAATTTTATGTCTAGTGTAAAGCATCATTTTAATGACAAGTGACAAATATTTGATGCTAACTATTAATAACCTATGTCTACTATCCATTAGCACACAATGATATTAATCCTAATTTTCAATTTTGAGTAAGAGAAGAAACACATGATCCTACAATCATAATATCATCATGATCTTGCGTAGAAGAACAAGATGAAAATAATATGCTAGGATCTATTGTAGAAGAAGAAGAAGAAAAGAAAATGATAGGAGAAGCAAACCACATTGGCACAATTCTTCACCTAAAATAACAAAATCATAAAAGCAACTCAAACATTTGTAAGAACTATTGTTAGACCTAACCATGAATAGAAAAAGTTGAAGGCATAAAGGAATTTGTTGTCTACAACAATCAACAACTCTTTAGAAAGGTGGAGGTGTGGGGACAATGGACTTCCTTACGAGGTTTAAGGTATGGAAAGTTTACTATCTATTCCATTATTTAAGGACCTCCTTAAGAGATTGATGATGTAGGAAGTTTATTGTCTAGAACATTATTCAAAGTTTTCTTTGTGGTAGTAGGGGGGATGGGAGGTTGGGGTGCAAAAGAAGAAGGCACTTACATAGACACACACCCCTTCTCTTTAAACTTGCCCATCTGCTAATTTTTTGGGATCACACATCACTTGAAAATATTTGTCACCATTTGAGAATTCCCCAAAGATCACAATCCAGCTATCAATTAAATCACCACCTGAAAAAAATTAATCACCCACAGAATCACCAAACACACAACACCTAAAAGAATTAATCACATGTAGAATCACCACACACATGCAGCTAATCAATTAATTGAAAGATTATTGAACCACCACGACTTGAAGAAAAGGTCATCAAATATACCACCACTTGTTCTGAAGAAAAAGGATACAACAACATTTGCGTTTTTTTTTTGTGGGCTCTAAATAAATTAACGGTTGAAAGGGTAGCGCTCATTCTAGAAAAAAGGATAGAGTAATAGCTGCTTGCTTCGAAGAAAGTGAATAGATGTGCATCAAATGCTCGTTCTGAAAAAAAGACAAAGTCTTGCTCTGAAATAAAACACTACACACCTCAAGAGGTGACACCTTAGGGAGCAACACCCTATCACAAATTTTTCATACCTTTCAAAAGAAAAAGGGCACATCTGTTTCTCCAAAAAAAACACAAATGAAACAACCACATTTAACTTTCATAGATCCAGTGCATTGTCTCTCTCACACTCCTAATCTTTTCCTTTTCTCTCTTTCACAACTAAACTTTAAGTCTCAACAACCACTAATTGCCACCTTCAATATTTCAAAATAAAAACCTTGATTTTTTTCCCCCTCATTTTCAACCTTCCTAAACTCTAACTCTCAATAGCCCTCAGCTACCACCTTCAAGATTTCAAAATAAAAACCCTAATTTTTTCCCACTCAATTTATTTGGCTTGTTCACATTGAAAACCTTTCCTCAATGAAAATAGGTTCATCAAAAGAACCAATTCAAGATCATAGTATGAAACAGGTTCCAAAAAAGCAAACCTGTAAAAAACAATTCCCCCCCCCCCCCTTCTCCCGCCCGCCCTCCCCATAAGGAAAAAAAAAACTAGTTAAATTTACACTAAATTATTTTTCCAGATTTTATTGAAAAATTGAGCTCCAACCTTTACAAAGAGTTTTTGGGGATATTATTTCAAAAAGTTCAACAAATAAAAAAAAGGAAAATAAATCCACTTTAAAAAAATAAAATTGCAACAGTGCAAAGTTTCACACCAAAAAAATCACTAATAAAACCTCTTCCTTAGTGTAAACATGTCCATCAAAAGAACCAGTTCTCATAGTATGAAAGTGACTCCAATAAGGTAAAAGCTAGATGAAACAAAAGGACACAATTTAGATAATCATGCAAAGAGAGGTCAACACACTAATTCACCTAAGTCTAATCATGTTAAAAACTTGCTCTACATGGATTGATAATTGTTCATTAATTTATAGCTTCTATATTTCTACAATAAAAACATCATTCATTTATATATACAAATAGAAAATGCATGAATGTTTTATGCCTTCCAAGTTCCTCAGAAGACATTAAAACACAAGTAGGAAATTTGAAGCTTTTGATAATACATTTTAACCATAAAACTTTGAAGGATCTAGTTTTTCCATGCCAATAGTGAGGTTTTTATAAAAAAATCTAGTTAAATACAAAATTTTTTAAAAAATAAAATGTTGTGGAATGGGGAAAAAATCAACTAGTGTGAGTGCATAATGGAACAATTTAAATATGATTTAAACGTTTTGCACACATTAAAAAAAGTTGTTTGTTTTGGTGTTTATATGTTGCAAATGACTTGTAATTTAAACCTTTTGTTTCAAACATGTGAAAATATTGGAAAATTGTTGACAAGATACTGACTAAAGAAGAATTACATACTTGATTTTGAAATAGGATTTTGCATGTTTCAAATCTTGGTAGAAAAACCATTTATTAAAATTGACAAGGATTTGTCATTATGGTAAAGATGAACCATGATAAGGTTCAAAAAACAATTGTCAAAGATGAAAGATTGGAAATTTCCAATTGGCGACATAATAACATAATGATTTAATAGTTATTTTGGTTGTTTTGGAATAAGTTCAGATAATTTGCAAATGCTTGTTTATTGTGCCATCAGCAGATAAAATATGGTGGGGCATGGCATAATCATATCCTTACATTATATGTAAAAAAGGCATTACATGAAAAAGATAATTTAAAACTTCATCACAATTTGCTACTTCCATTATTGTGTATTTTTCCGATGTAAAATGAGAATTATTAGATGTAAGATCCATAAATGTCATTGAATTCAAAACTTAGAAACAAAACCATGGCCCACATTATTTGCATATTTCAAAAAGAATAAATTTGAAATGAAGACATGGAGCACAAACATAGTGGTTCTTCAAATATGTTTCTAGATATTGTGGAAGGATACATTGAAATATTTTTGACCAAAAGTACATTTTGCACAAGCAAAAATTAGTTATAAACTATTACCTTTGATTTGTTGGATGAAAAAATTGAGCTCATGGAATTCACAATTTTGTTTAAAAAAGATTGCCGCTACTAAATCATCTACATAATTACCTATGAAATTAAGTCTAAAACTATAATTATTCCTCATACCAAAACCCATCACCATATTCAATGCTTCTAATTTCTTTTACACATATGCATATGCATAAGTCACTTTCCAAGTCCAAGTTTCAAGCATAGATAATCTATTCAATGGAACTTGAAATACCATATACCAAATTGATAGATTGTATTCAATTTCACCTTTCAACCAAAGTTTATGATAGCTTGTTGTGTTGAGGAAGCACAATCATACTCTTTTGGGTGAAGAGTGGAGAAAATGCAGAACAAGCTTTGATTACAAGAAGTATTCGTATTCATTTTATTGGGGTTTGTGGAAACCACTTTGTTGATGTGTAAATTACGAGTCTAAACTCCAAACCCCATTTCAAGATATTTGGAGACTGTTCTTCATCCAAAGTACAATGTATGGGCCATTTCTCTGCTGCCATTAGTAATTGGGTTCTTGAAGCTCAGATGTACTTATTATACTTGACTTAACCTCTTTATTTGTATTTTATACAATTTTGCCATGTTGGAAGAATAAAGATCAGTGATGCATTTTCAAATTACAATAAAAGGTGTCCTTATATGCCAAGTGATTTCACTGGATTTTGAGTGAATTCATTGGACATAGTAAACATGATTAGTGAATTGCACCCATAGTTTATAATAATTTTTGCTCTTTCTTGAATCCCTTATTTGTTTTGGTCATTGATTGAGTGCATTTGTGATCTGATTCTACGCCACTATAGTGCATGGTGATTTGAATTGGCAGATATGCAGTGATGGGGAATTTGGCTTAGATGCTTTGCGTGTATGGAGTTAATGAAAGTGAAACGATGCTTATTGTCACAAGCTTGTTGTAGCTTGAATGAGGATACTACAAACTTTTGATTGGTTGTGCCATGAGTTTCAATAGGATTTTTTCTCTGCCTCCTTCTCATACCTATGTCTTTCACCTTCAATTTCAATGTGATACATATTGTATGTATGTACGCAACACATTGAAATTGTGATTCAATGCAATTCTTGCCACACTGAACAACACACCTTCAATATCCATCCATTTTCTGCTCTGATTAAAAATTCATTCCCGATTCTTGTTTCACATTCCTTACCGACAATTGATGTTCAGCACAAAATAACTCCAAAAAGGTCTAATTGAAAAAAAGGGAAAGTTTTATTGATATTTGCCAAAATTGTTGAAAAATTATTTATTGTCTCAACCATTTATGTTGAAATTCTGGAAAATTAAATTTGAAATTGCCTAACCTCATTTTCTAAAATAAATAAATATTTGGCCAAGAAGTGCTGAACATTAGTAGTAGGTACAGTATTATTATATTGCACGAGGACAAATAGAGTTATCCATAAAGTCACCCTATCTTTGGGACCTAGTTTAACCTTTTAAACCCTGTTTCATCCCCAATTTGAGTGTATTTGCAAAGTTAGCAAAATTGGGTACTGTTTCACGAAACAAGGTATCAGTTCAGAGAATTTGCAGGATGCTATTCTGACCAAGGCTGTGATTTAATGAAGAATATGAGAGGCAGTCAAGGTGCAGGTAATGCAAATCCAAAACTAGGGGTGAAACACCTCCCACGACCATGTTAGGCTAGAAAAATAATTGGGTTCCTTGTTTCCTCTCTGTGTACTGTTTTCATCCTGACTTATCATTTCGTCCCTAGTTTCAGCGAAACTGGGGCCCAGTATCCCAAGTTTGGTGTACTTTATGCATAAGTATCTCACATATATCAGCATCAATGAACAATATAGGCACCCATTAAATTTATTTGAATTCCAGTTTTGCCATGTGTGTGTTGCCCTTGGTTTGCATTAGCCAATTTCACATGTGATCTAAAAGGGAAAAACTGCATAGATTTTATTACTTTGGAATATTTTCAATAAGTTGGCATTCCTGCCCATTTTGCCTCTCCACAGAGGTCCTTTCCTTGGCTCTCTCTACTAGCCTAGTACCCATTGGATACGACATTTACACTTTCAGATATTATTTATAGTAAAGGAACGATGAAGCCGCCCGTGAAGCCGGACAAATGAAGCCGCCCCTGAACCCGCGCGTCCCGTCATCCGTCTCGCCATCCCTCCTCTGTCCATCTGTGTGTGTGGACAGGTGTGTTATCTTTCCCATATTTTTTAAAAATACATCTGACACTGCACAGCAAGTTTCTGGCCACCAAGAATGGGAAGGAAATAAACCAGGAATGGCCCTCCATCCATGTCCCTATTTAGATATATCATCATCTTCCATGTGCTGCTTGCTTGCTGGATGGTGCATAAATAATGTTTTTTTTTGTTGTTTTCCGGTCAATTTTGTAATGCACCGATGAGGTTGCCGGCTGCACACCACCCCTCTGCTGAGTCTGACA
>Ga0116231_10012139_pt1 | contig 12830 bp, 7 predicted proteins | sample S1TSphgellanicum_2_FD_89695 | JGI IMG/M metagenome (GOLD analysis project Ga0116231, IMG submission 89695) | Host-associated microbial communities from peat moss isolated from Minnesota, USA - S1T2_Fd - Sphagnum magellanicum MG | ecosystem: Host-associated > Plants > Peat moss > Unclassified... | reverse complement strand
CACGGGACGGCCCGCCGCCATCGCTTCTCGCAACGACAGCGGCATCTGTTCGGTATCCGACGTCAGTGCGAACAGATCGAAATTGGCATAGTAAGATTGCGGGGCTTCGATATGGCCAACGAAGGTGATGTCATCACTCACACCCAGATCTCGCGCCAACTTTTCCAACGCAAAGCGCTCCTGACCGTCGCCCACGATAACAAGACTGGCCTGATACTCCTCGCGCACCAACGCAAAGGCTCGGATCAGCCGGGTGATGTTTTTCTCCGGCCTTAATGCCGCAACGGTGCCGATCACCGGACGGCCCGTTGCCGAGACGACGCTTCGGGCCGACGGAGCGAAACGAGCCAGATCGATACCGTTCGGGATATAATGCAATGTCCGGCGATCGAGCTTCCATATATCGTTAGCGATCCGAAGTAGCGTCTCCGATGGCACCATTACGGCGCTGCGGCGCAGCAGCAGCCGGCGTGCGAAGACACGACGCGTCAGTTGCCGCTCGCGCTCCTCCGGCCCAAAGCCGTCCTCCATGTGCAAATGAGGCAAACGAATCGCCAGATTGGCAATCGTCCACTCGATCGTTCCCCAATTGCTGGTAATCAGCAGAGCCGGCTTCAGCCGCCGCAACAAGGCGGCCATCCGCCATACATTGCCCAACGTATCGGCCTTGCGGATGTCGATATGCGGGTAAAACACATCCAGATCGGGAGAAAGACGTGTACCACAGGAATGGTTCCCATCCATAGCTACGATGGCATGACGGAATCCGTTGCCCAATCCATTCGCCAGCGTCGTGAATCGTGCCTGCGCGCCACCCACCGCAAACGTGGGAAAGACGTGAAGCAGCAGGGGCGAAGTCTTGGTGTTCAACGAGCCGCCATGGAAGCCGTCGCGCGGGATTCCGTGATGCGCCGAAACAACTCAACCTGACCGGTCGTGGTCTCCTGCCAGCCAAACCGTTCCGCATAGGCGCGTGTGGCCGAACGATCCGGAAGTGCGTCAAACAGCTTCGTCACGCCGGCGGCGATACCTTCGGGCGTCGCGTCATCCACGATCAGGCCGGCCTCGCGTGACTGCACGACTTCGGGGTTGCCCCAGATATTCGTCGCGACGACCGGTGTGCCGCAAGCCATGGATTCGAGCAGAACATTTGCCCAGCCTTCCCTGCTCGACGCGAGAATCATTGCGTCGGCGGCGGCATAAAGGCGCGGTAGCGCCTGATGCGGATGGGCGCCGAGCAATCGCACCCTGTCGCCAAGCCCGTGTTCCTCGATCATGGCGGCCAGCCTGGCGCGCTGCGGGCCTTCCCCGACGATGAGCAGCGTGAACCCTGGCAGCGCGCGCATCGCCGCGATCGTCAGGTGATGCCGTTTTCGTTCGATCAACTGACCGACGGAAATCAGGACCTTCCCGCTCACGCCGAGTTCCGCGCGTGCGGCAACGCGTCCGGTCGGTTGGAACAAGCCGGTATCGACGCCGTTGCGCAACACCATCACGCTTGCGGGCGATGCCCCCAGCCTGACCATGGCGTCCTTGAGTGCGCCGCTCACAGCCACAAGTCCGTCCGCCGACGCGATCGCCCACCTGATCGCCAGACGTGGCACCAAATAGTTCGGCAGTTGCGTGACATCGGACCCTCGTGCCGTCATCACGACAGGAAGGCCGAACTCCCTGCCGACGGCGATCGCCGCCACGCCGTCCGGATACAGATAATGCGCGTCGATGGCATCGAACCGACAGCCCTGCCGCATGAGGCGACCAACCGCACGCATGGCCGCATGGGCCAGCAGCCTGGGAGCAACAGACATGCCGATGCGCGGAATACTAAGGTAACGGGGATGATGCACCACAATCCCATGGCGCCGCTCAACCAGAGGCACGCGTGCGAGCCGGCTCCATGCGCCAAACCCCCCGAGGCCGGCAGGAAAATAGGGCACGGGCGCCAGGACGGTCGCGACAACCGCGCCCGACCCGACCAGATGCCGAAGCCGGTTTTCCACGAAAACACCGTGGTTTTCGTGTTCCGAGTTCGGAAACAAAGTCGTGAACGTCAACAGCCGAAGCGGTCGCACCGAACACTCCGGGCCATCGTCAGGTTCACCCCAGAACGTGGGATGCGGATTCAGTGTGCCGACGACAAGCGAACAAGCAGCGTCCTCGCATCATCTTTTCCGTCGAACGAATCCGGCAACTTCGTCACCGACGTGAGATTACGGATCGCATCGTCGCGCAGCCCGATATCGTTCAGCGCCACTGCATAATGATACAGGATGGTTCCATTGACCGGCGGTTGGGTCACCGCGAAGCGAAGCGGGATAATCCCTTTATCCGCATGCCCCTGCGTCGTGAGGAGCCATCCATATGTATCGGCGGTATCGGCGGTCGATGAAATGAGATATGCGCGCTGCGCAAGACCGAGTGCCCGTGGATCACCCAACTGCTGATAGAGCCATGCAAGATTGTTGAGCGATGGAGCATCGTTTGGCGCTTTTGCAATCACCGTCTGCAGATGGTCCGCGGCTTCCTTATAGCGTTTCAACACGAGTTCGTTTGCCGCGTAGGCCTTGAGAGCCTCCATGTCATCCGGATGCGCGGCACACCAGTCGCGCATGAGATCGAGCGATTGATCCGCTTTTCCGGCGAAACGCAGCGCGAAGGCCTGTCTTATCGCCAACACGGAACTTGGATTGCTCTTCATCTCAGCGGTATAGGCCTGCGCCGCGTCATCGAATTTGTGTTCGCCCGCATAGAGGTCACCCTTCAGCACGCGGGCCGCGGGCAGGTTGGTCGGATCACGTTCCAGCCGGTCCGCCGTCGCCAACGCCGCGTCGAGCCCCAACGCCTTCAGATCAATTCTCGCCAGGGCTGTCATGAACTGGAGATTTCCTGGCGAGAGTTTGAGGGCATCGTTCAAGGCACCCCTGGCACCATCGAAATCGCCCGCTTCCACCATGACATCGACCATACGGCTTCGCGCTTCGCCGTCACGTTCGTCGACGGACAGGATTTTTCGGAAGGTGTCAATCGCATCCTTCCGCTTGCCCGCGGCGACAAGCGCTTTTGCGCGAGCGGCAAGGATAACCGGCACGCTCTGTTGGCTTTTCGCGGTATCATCGAGCATCTGCACCGCTTTCACGGCCTGACCGGATCGAATGAGCAGGCCCGTCAGCGACGAGGTGACAAACAGATCGTCCGGGACCGCCGCATGCGCCCGTTGAAGCACCTCGATCGCCGCAGGAATTTTATTTTGTTCGAGCATCGCGCCGATAAAGACCGAGATAACCAGATCGTTCGTGGGATATTTGGTTATCAGGTCGGCAAGGTCGGCCTCGGCCTCCGCCTGCTTTCCCTCCATCCCCATGACCTTGATCAGGTTGATCCTGGTCCTGATCGAATTCGGGAAGGCGGCGAGACTCTTGGTGAACGCGGCACGCGCGCCCTCGAGATCCAGTTCGGAAATCTTCAGGAGCCCCTCGAAATTCCCGACAACGTCGCTATCGCCCTCCACGGCGCGCAATTTGTCGATGGCGGACCTCACCTGGTCCAAGTCACCCGACGCAAGGGCCGCGACAACGAGTTCCGCGCCGACCATAGGCTGCCGCGGCGCCATGGCGAGGGCCTTTCGGAGATCCGTTGTCGCCCCGCTGACATCGCCCATGCTGAGCCTCGTGGATGCGAGCCGTGCCAGAACGTCTGGATTCGTAGGGGCGCTCGCAGCCGCCTGCATATAAGTCTTCAAGGCATCGGTCGATTTTCCTGACAGCGCGTAGGAACGCCCAAGCAGATCGAGAATTTCGGCATCCGGTTTGATGTCACCGATGGCGTGGTCCAGCGCGGCCGCCGCCAGATCCGGGCGTTTGTTGCTCAAATCGATCCGAGCCAACAGCTTGACGCCGTTCGGATCGTGCGGATTCTGCGCCACGTAGCGTGTTGCCGAATCCATCGCCTGTTCAACCTGGCCCAAATTCACCTTGACAAGGGCATCGAAATACAAGGCCCGGGGAAACCTGGTCAGAACCGTTGATATTTTTTGAAGGTCTACGTTGGCGGGGCCAAACTCCTTCTTGCGCACATGCAGGATCATATCGAGATAAATGCCGATGGGGTCGTTGGGGACATCGGCAAGGAGAGTATCCACGTCGGCTTTTGCCTTCGCGTCCTCACCCGCATTGATCAGCAGATTGGCGCGTTCGGCGAGTGCGGCCGGGAAATGGGGTGAGTCTGCGAGGGCAAGCGTCAGTTGCTGTGTGGCACCGGACCTGTCACCGCGAAGGTTCAGGAGTTGCGCCTTCATCAAATGCGCCCGAATCTGATGCGGGCTCAGTTCGAGCGTTCGATCGACCTTTTGTTCCGCGAGGGTGAGGTTTTTAGAGACCATCGCAACCTGAGCTGTCGCGAAGGCCGCATCGGGGCTTTCCGGTAGAAGCTTTTCGGCCTGCGTTGTGGCCGCCAAGGCGCCGGCCGGATCATTGAGCGCCAGCATCGCGAGGCCGCGGGCAACGAGAATCGGCGCCACCACAGCCGGAGAACCTACCGGGACCGGAAAGTCCGAGAGAATCTGAACGAATTTTTGCTGATCGAGATAGGTTTGCGCCAGAAGCGGCTGAATCTCCAGGGGATCGTAACCGAGATCCGATGCCGCGCGAAGTTCGCGCTCGGCCGCGGCCGGATCGTTGTTGCGCATATTGGCCTGCGCGAGCGCGAAATGAGCATTCTTGTTCCCAGGCTGATCGCGCACCGCCGCGCGAAAGTCGATGATGGCACCTCGCATATCGCCTTTGGCCATCAACGCGCGACCGTCCCGCAGGGGATCATGCTGGTGTCTGATATAGGCATAAACCCCGCCGCCCGCGACAAGAACGGCAACGCCTAGGAGTGGCAGGATGCGAGATTTTTTCATCGTGGTCGATCCATCTGTGTCAGGCTAAGCAATCCATGCCGGATGCCGCGGAGCGGAACAGTGAGTGCCGAAAGAGCTACGAGGCACTCGGCTCGGTCTCGAGATTGTGTCCCTCCATCAGCGTGTAGAGGGTGGGGCGACTGATGCCTAGAAGCTTCGCTGCGGCGGCCATGGTGCCATTGCTTTGGGCAAGAGCCCGCTGGATGACATCCCGCTCAGCGCGCAATCTCGCGGTTCGCAAGTCAAGATTGTCCTTTTCGGGAGGCGCGGCGGCGAGTTCCAGGTCTGCCGCATCGATCAATCGACCATCCGTCATGACCACGGCCCGCCTGACCCGGTTTTCCAGTTCCCGCACGTTCCCCGGCCATGGATGCGCCGCCAACGCGTCGATCGCCTCACTTGTGAAGCCGCGCAGAGCACGACCGAACTCCCTGTTGAAGCGCCCAAGGAAGAATCGCGCGAGTAGGACCGGGTCACCGAGCCGCTCGCGAAGCGGCGGCACGCGCACAGTGACCGCGTTCAACCGATAAAATAGATCACTTCGGAAACGGCCATCGCGAACCTGGTCTTCCAGCGTGGCGTTGGTGGCCGAAACGATACGCACATCCACCTGTATCTTCTGCCGCCCGCCAACCCGCTCGATGACCTGGTCCTGCAGAAAGCGCAGCAACTTCACCTGCAACTGATACGGGAAGTCTCCGATCTCATCGAGGAACAACGTGCCGCGATGCGCGCTCTCGATGCGCCCGACGGATTGTTTGACGGCTCCGGTAAAGGCGCCGCGCTCGTGGCCGAACAATTCGCTCTCAAGCAGGTTTTCGGGAATCGCACCGCAGTTGATGGCCACGAAGTTCTGCTTCGACCGCGGGCCGAGTTCGTGGAGGGCGCTGGCAAGCGCCTCTTTCCCCGTGCCGCTCTCGCCGAGCAGCAGCACCGGAACGTTGGTCGTCGCCAGGCGCTCCACGCTCCGGCAAACTTTCAACATGCTTTCATTGGCCGTCACGAGGCTCTTGATGGAGTTCCGTGGCGGCAACTCCGCAAGCCGACGATTTTCTTCCTCGAGTTCGCCGAGTCGCAACGCTCGATCGACGATCGAATTCAGCACGGCAATATCGATCGGCTTCTCGCAGAAATCATACGCGCCGTTGGCAACGGCGCGCAGCGCATGCGCACGGTCGCCATTGCCGGTCACGACGATGATCTTGGTCGCGGGGACAATCCGGCCCAACCCCTCCAACGTGGCGAAGCCCTCGGAAACGCCATCCGGGTCCGGCGGAAGGCCGAGATCCATGACCGCGACCATGGGCCGGTCACGCTCCGCCGCAGCGAGTGCTTGTGCCCGGGAATGGGTGATCCGCACATCAAACGCGGGGAAAGCCCAGCGATACTGCCCGCATAGGCCCTCGTCATCCTCCACGATCAACAATCCGGGCTTACTCATGCTCCCGCCTTTTCATGCCGAGAGTGATGCGGGTTCGCCGTCAGCCGCGCCGATGACCGGTAGCATCAGGCGCATCGTCGTGCCAACGCCATGTTCGCTCATGACCAAAAGGTCACCGCCGGCCTGGCGCAGCAATTCGCGGGACTGAAACGCCCCGATGCCCGTACCGCCCGCCTTCGACGTACCGAAGGGACGGAACAGATCGTCGCGAATGAATTCCGGTGTCATGCCGCGTCCGCGATCGATGATGTCGATCAAAAGGCGCCGCGCGTCATGGCGTATCCGAACGCGAACGGCCTCCTTGTCAGACGATGCCTCCACGGCATTGTCCAGCAAGTGGGTGATGACGGCGTCGAAGGAGGCCGCGTTCATCGCGACCCCGGCCGTCCAGCCGTCATGCTCGATTTTGATGGCGGTTCCGGGCCGACGCCGCGCGGCGACGAGAGAGGCGATCCGTTCGGCCGGGGCGATCACGCTCTGGGCCAGATCGCGCTCAGGTTCCTGAAGCCGCTTCAACAGCGTGCCGATCTTCTGGACCGACGCCCGCACCGTGGCGAGCATATCGCGCTGGAATTCCGGGTTCTGGATGTGGAACTCGGCGTTGGCCACCAGCATGGAAAGCTGGCTGGACACGTTCTTTATGTCATGGGCGACGAAGGCGAAGCGCTTGCCGTATTCATGAAGCTGGCGCGTCTGGGTCAGCACCTCCGTCATGCGTTGCTCGGAGATGAAGCTTGCCACCTCGCGGCCCAGAGTTCGCAGCAGATCGAACACCTCTCGGTCGAGGCGAAAGCTCGCCCTGGGATGCGCGAGAAAGACAATTCCGATCAGCCGCCCGGTCTGCGCGAGGGGCACGGCGAGCCAGCATTCTGCGAGTGCCTGCGCGATCGTCTCCTTGGCGCCGAACCCGGCCATTTCAATGATCCAGTTCCCTTGCCGCAACAACGGCAAAAGCGGATGATCAGGGGCGATCGGCGATGCCACGGCGGGCATGTTCCACGAACCGGCCCAATCGATGGCCTTGTCCCCCGGATCCCTCAGGAACAGCACGCCGCCGGGACTATCGACAACCTCCGCGACGGCCCGGATCGCACGAACATGCAGCGGAACATATGCGTCGGGCGCGCTGAGTGTGGCGATGCAGCGCATCCATTCGACGCGATAGTCAAAGCGGTGGCTGAAAAAATGGTCCACCATGATCATGCGCAGGCGCGACCGCGCCGATCGGGACGTGATCAGAACCGCGACCGTGAGGACGCCCGCGAAGATCAGGGCCGTCTCGGCGACGCCACCCCAATCACGCCCGACCGATCGCAGCGCCTCGCCGGCGGCGGCGAGGCTCAGAAAGAACACGCCGCTCGCGACCAGGGTTGCCGTGTGGAATGCCGCGGTTCGGGAGACATAAATCTTGATCGCCCAAAGCGGGTTCCGTCGGGCGGCGATCGCGAGCAGCGGCACGATGAGCGTGGTCGCCAGCGCGCGTCCCTCGAACAGCGGCACCGAGACGTGGCGGAACAGGATGGCATCGGCCGAGAGGACGATGTCGTAGCAGAACAACGCGCCGAGCGAGACACAGAGAAGATTGATATGCCATCGCTCATCCGTCGGCGTATTGCGCCAGAGGTTCTCCAGCAGCAGGATGTTGCATACTGCGAGGCCGAGGCGCGCGACGATCGTGGCTGACCAGAGATCGAAAGACCCGGTCATCACACCCGCGCTCAGCAACGGGAGCAGGCAGACCATGAGACCAACGACGATACCCATGGTGGCGAAGGTTCGGGAGAGAACGTGCCGCTCCGGCACGGTTCGCCGGTAAAGCTGGAGGATGAAGCCGTACCAGGCCATCGACCGGAGCAATTCCAGCGCAACGGCGCATTCCACCGTCCAATCGCTGTCGGCGACAGCCACGGCACCCGCCCACGCGGCCGTCACCAGACATGCCAGGATGAGCAGCATCGCGACCGGGCTCGACCGGCTGCGCATGATGACGAGCCCGCCAAGCGCCAGATAAGATGCCGCACACAACCCGTGCAGCACGGTGGAAACAGTTATGTCGTCAGGCATAACGACGCATCGATGTGGTCCGGAGTTACCGCGCGCCTTCCTGAAACAGGATCACCCGGATCGTGGAAAGCAGAATCAGCATATCCAGCAAAAGCGTCCGATGACGTATATAATATAGGTCATACGCAAGCTTCATCCGGGCATCTTCGATCGAGGCTCCGTATGGAAAATTGACTTGCGCCCATCCGGTGAGACCCGGCTTCACCTCGGCCCGATCATTGTAGAATGGAATGGCCTCCGCCAATCGGGATACGAAATGCGGTCGCTCGGGGCGTGGCCCAATAAACGCCATCTCGCCGCTCAAAACATTGAAAACCTGAGGAAGTTCATCGATTCTGGTCCGGCGCATGAACTTGCCGATACGGGTGATCCGAGGGTCGGCCTTGGCCGCCCAGGACGGGCCGCTGCCGGATTCGGCATCGATCCGCATGCTGCGGAACTTCAGCAGGGTGAACCGCCGGCCATGCAAACCCACGCGCTCCTGGCGGTAGAGAACGGCGCCTGGGCTGTCCAGCCGAATCAGCAAGGCGGCCAACGCCATCAGGGGAGCGGTTCCAAAAAGGAACAAGGTTGCGATCAGAATGTCGCCAGCCCGCCGAAACCGGCATTCCAGGCGCGACGCATGCATGGCACGCGCGCCAGCCAGCCAGCCAGGCTCAAGCCGCTCGAGATCAATACGCCCCAGGTTGCGCTCGCGGAACTCCACATCGTCGACGATCCGAATCCCGTGGGCCGCGCAGCGCGCCAGCACTCCCTCGGGCATCGCGGGTCTCGCGGTAGCTGACATGACAATACCCCAGATGCGGCGCCGCTTCATGCCGTCGGCGTCCAAACCAATCTGCGCCGCCGACTGCGACGTGGCCTCCGTGATCCGGAAGAACCCCCGCTTAGGCCCTCGAATGGAGTCGCGGATGGCGCTGATACGCTCGTCGGACCCGACCACGATCATCCGCCTCACCAGAAACCCGTGCCGCATCGCCTGCGTGAACGCGACACGGGTCGCGACGAGGCATACGAGCCATGCGACAAGAATCTTGCAAGGCCAAAGCGGGTCCGGCCCGACCAGCATGTCGGGGTTGATGCCCAAGCCCTGGCCGACGAGAAGCAGCATCGGGAAGGCGATCACCCCGGAGGCGACGCTTGAGATCACGGTGCGGCGCACTTCCAGACAGGTATCCGGACGATACAGTCCGAGCGCGATAGCCGTCAGCCCGATGGTGAATGCGAACACCGCAGCCTGATGCGCATACTCATATTGCACGGCCGCAGACACCGCCCGGCCATCCGCCGGAAGAGCGATGAACGCATAGATCATAAATGCCGATAGAAACGACTCGAATGCCCACAGCACGACCATTTCCACGGAGATGAACTGCCCAAACATTCTGGTCATCATTGGCTCCCGTATACGCACCCGACAGCACCCCCTCACGTCGCAGGCAAGATCAGCACGGCCCTTGATCACCGGAACTCTCGCCCGCGGCCGTGGTTATCGCGTCCAGGCACGTCGCCTCGCGCTACCCATCGCCGTTAGAACGTTAAGTCCTGTTATAAGTTTGGTAATCTCCGGCCTCCGCGTTCCTATAACGTGATCAATGTTTGATAAATAGATTAATTTTGTTCACGTCGCCGTGCCTGCTCGGGTTTGAGGGCATTTCCAGAGCTCGGCGATATGATGCGCGCCATCAATGACATACCTTTACAGCGACACGTCTCATAGAGCTTTACGCTGGAATGACGGTGATGCTACAGACGACCCGCAAGGCGGCGATCGGCATCGGGTAGATATGCGTCAAGCTATAGGCGTGTAGCTCAGTGGCAGAGCGCTGCCATTACATGGCAGAGGCGGGGGTTCGATTCCTTCCGCGCCTAAATCCGGCGACTGGTTTGTCTTGTTTTGTGTTCGGGGTAAATGCTGTGGTGACTTTTGGTCTACGCAAGTTCCGGGTTGCTTGGCCGGTCCTCGCCGTTATCGCGCTCTCGGCATGCGGACATGGTGACGACACCCAGCTGCTTGCGTCGCAAAAAGCAGACACTGACCCATCCCAGGAATATGTGATCGGTCCGGGGGATCAATTGAGCATTTTTGTGTATCGGTCTCCGGAACTGAGCGCTGAGGTGCCGGTTCGGCCCGATGGGCGCATTTCAACGCCGTTGATCCCGGACATGACGGCGGCCGGGAAAACTTCGACCGCGCTTGGCAAGGATCTCCAGGAGCGCTTGAAAGACTACGTTAAGGATCCGATCGTGACGGTCATGGTGCGTGGCTTCGTGGGGCCGTTCGACAAGCAGATTCGGGTCATCGGCGAAGCAACCGACCCACAGGCCATCCCCTACCGCGATCATATGACCGTTCTCGACGTGATGATCGCGGTCAAAGGCCTCACCAAATTCGCCGCCGGGAACAATGCCCAGATCGTCCGGCGTGTCGGTAACCAGAGAAAGATATTCCACGTGCGGCTGAGCGATCTGATGAAGGACGGCGATATCGATCAGAATGTCGATATGCAACCGGGCGACACGCTGATCATTCCACAGACCTGGTTTTGAAGGGCGCGCGCGATGGAGGCCCTTCGCATCCTTTTTCGGCGAGAGCTGATCGCCGCTTGGCGTTACCGTTGGCTGGCGCTCGCCTTCGCCTGGGTCATCTGCCTGGGCGGCTGGGCTTATACGGCTTTCATTCCGAACCAATACGAGGCGTCCGCCCGACTCTACGTTGACGCGGATGCCGTTTTGACCCCGCTACTGCGGGGTATCGCGGTTGATTCGGCGTTGGCCAGCCAGATCGACGTCCTGCAACGGACATTGCTGAGCCGGCCGAACCTCGAAAAGCTCGTCTCGAAAACCGACCTCGATTTGAGCATCACGGGCCCTTCCGATATGGAGGGCATGGTCCAGGCGTTGGCGAACGCGATCAAAATCGTGCCACAGACGCGGAACCTGTTCACCATCACCTACCGCAACAGCAGTCCGAAACTGGCTTACGACGTCGTCCAGGCCGTGCTGACGCAGTTCGTGGAGAACAAGACGGGGAACAATCGCGCCGAAATGGAGAACGCGCAGACCTTCCTGCAGCAACAGATCGATAGCTACGAGCGGCAACTCCGGGCCGCTGAACGCAAACGGGCTGACTTCCGTACCAAATACATCGATCTTCTTCCGTCGGACGCGAATGGCGGCGTGGCGGGCGTCGATGCGGCGCGGTCCAACGTGCGCGCTTTCGAGGGCCAGCTTCAGGACACGCTTCTTGCTCGGGAGACGATCACTCGGGAATTGTCGACGACCCCGCAACTCGTGGTCACGGAAACCGACGAGTTCGGTGGTGGATCAACCGTCTCGCCGGAATTGGCCCAGGCCGAACGCTCCCTCGCCGATTTGCGGCTTCGCTACACCGAACAGCATCCGGATGTGATTGCGGCTCGGGCGCTTGTCGCCTCCCTTCGCGCCGGCGGCGGGGGCAGTGTCGCTCCGCAGCGCACTGGCGCGCCCCGCACCCGCTCCGTTCCCAATCCGGTCTATGAGCAGCTCAAGGTGAAACTTGTCGAGACCGACGGCACCATCGCATCCCTGCGCCGTCGTCTCGCGGAGGCCACGAAAGATCGTGATCGCCTGGAGGAGATCGCTCGGGGCGCGCCAGGGCTCGAAGCGGAAGCCAGCAACCTCAACCGGGATTACGATGTCCTGCGGAAGAATTACGAGGAGCTGATATCCCGCCGCGAGTCGATGCGGATCGCGGTGGCCGCGGAGGCGGACGCCGACAAGATCAAGATGCAGATCATCGATCCGCCGGTCACCCCCAGGCTCCCGGTCGCGCCGAAACGGTCACTGCTGTTGTCCGGCGTTCTCCTCGCGGGTCTGGCTGGAGGTGTCGGCCTGGCGGTTCTGCTTGTGCAGTTCGACCGGTCGTTCCACACGATTGACGATTTGCGCGAGCTTGGTCTGCCGGTGATCGGGGGCATTTCGATGCTGAATGCCCCGACCGCGCGAAACCGCGTCGCGTCGTTGTTCAGTTTCAGCGTTGCTATCCTTCTGCTCGCGGCGGTCTACGGCGGGCTGCTCTACAAACTTGTGACGCCAGCAGGTTATATCTGAGATGGCTGATAATTCCGCGCATTTGATCGAGCGAGCCGCCGAACGCCTGCGCGAGACGGGTGGCCTCCCCGTTCCGGGGCTACTCGCGGATGTCTCCGACCTGGCGCCTCGCGCAATCCCCGCCGCGCCGCCGCCGCATCAACCGCGTGGTGGTGACGCCCAGGACCCGTCGCGGGATGGGAATCAAACCGCGACGATCGGGGCCGCCATCTCGGCACCGGACGCGGACGCCAGCGCACGCTTCACGCTGGACATCCCCACCTTGGAACGCGGCGGCCTCGTCATCGGGCGCAAGTCTCGCACCCGCATCTCCGAGGAATTTCGTATCGCAAT
>Ga0116231_10012138_pt1 | contig 12831 bp, 13 predicted proteins | sample S1TSphgellanicum_2_FD_89695 | JGI IMG/M metagenome (GOLD analysis project Ga0116231, IMG submission 89695) | Host-associated microbial communities from peat moss isolated from Minnesota, USA - S1T2_Fd - Sphagnum magellanicum MG | ecosystem: Host-associated > Plants > Peat moss > Unclassified... | reverse complement strand
GCAAAAAGCCACGGCATTTACAAAGCTCGCTCGCAGTGGGGACGGTTGCATGATCGCTACTTATAGCTTACTGCCAGCAGCTGGTGCTCCTCGTATAGTAGAAGTTGTCCCAAGTAGCAGCAGCAGCAGTGGTGGCAAAGTCCAACCAACATGCCAATTGCGTACTAGTGAAGAAGGTTGAAGAGATTAGACCTTGGTAGTGATCATATATGGGTTATATCTTCCTCACGGTTGCTGCTGGGCTGAGAGCCTCCTGCGCCACATCATTCTCGGACCAGCTCTAGTCCTGCTTTGTACATTGGCTTTGCTAGTCTCGGCGAGGGCTTGCGGCCGGCCCTTGATGAACGCAGGTCATGATATTGATGTACGGGTTCTGGACAATGGCGTTATTGGTGCTGCCGAGGTCCAGGTTGTGGATCTTGAAAAGGAGCTGATTGGAAGGCGGTTGCGCGGAGAGCCGGATGTACAACCTAGCAAAGCTGCTGCAGATGAGAAAGATCCAACACCGGTATGTGTACATGTGGGCACTCACTCTCTTGGAACTAAGTATTGAATTTATTGTTGTTCGGTGACTATCATCACCTGATCAGCATAGATTTGGTCATGTCTAGTTGTGGATTTTCGAGTTCGTGATCCTCTCTCTCTCGGTGTGTGTGTGAGCAAAAAAATTAAATTACTCCGAATTTGTCTTAACTGCGCCTAAATGATACTAAGTTACATGCATCATGAGCTGAATAGTTTCAGTGGATTTGTCAAATAGTGTAGAATGACGAGTGGTGATTGCTTCTTCCTCGCATCTTACTCTTGATTTGTTAGATTGTTGTGACCACTTAGAAGTGAAAGAATCAATCTCCTTTGCATATTCTGAAGGCGCAGTTCACTGTCTTGCATGTTCTTTTCTATTTCAGGAAGTAATCCCAACTTTCGACGACAAGAAAACTGCTGCTACTGCAGCTCATGAGAGCAAGTATTGGGGTCAATGGGAACAAGAATTGGGAACAAACAAATAATTCATTCTGTATTTATATATGTATGAAATAATACATCCACAATGGTCATCCATGAAAGCATGGTAACATTATGAAATTTGGTTCTGACTTGGGGTATGCAACAAGAAAGTTTTTTTTTTGGCCTAGAGTCTTGGTGCATATGGTCCATACCCCTCCTTATCCTATTGGGGGGAGGTTGCCACATCCAAACCCTCAAGTACCTTGAGGCCATTTTCTCCCAACCCCATGACACCCCAAGCCACTATGCTATGTCCCAAAGAGGCCATGAAATGAATGGGTTTGGACTTGGGGTTTAAAATAGAATTGTTTTTGTCCTAAGGTCCCATGACAGGGAATCTTGGCTTGGGCTTCAGGGCAAACCCCATATAATTCCCTTAGACAGTGGCCTTGGATACAATTTGTTAAACTATTAATTACTTTTGAAGATTTCTAATGAAAAATGAAATATTCCTGAACATTTCAAAAGGTTCTTTATTTTCGTTCACAAATGTTTTTTCCTCAAAAGAAATTATTTTCGAAAATTCAAACATTTTTACAATTAATATAATCAATCTTGAAGCTGCCCACTTATTATTAATTTGCGCAAAATGTATCGTTCTTAATTTCCTCAATTATCATTTTGATAATACCCTCCTATGACCCCTTATCTATAAGAGTTGATTTCTAAAAATACTTAACTTGAGAATCACCTAGTAAAATGTGAAGGTTAGTTTGTGTAAAAAAAATTTAAGGAGGAAACAAATCTTGTTCTTTTCAATCTATGTGCACATCTAAGAATGGCCGACTGGCAATCCTTCAAATTCAAGCTTGAAGTGGAGCTGAAATTGGAGAAGTGCAGCCAAAAAAAAACTGATAGCTCAATATCATAGGACAGGGGGAGGGGCAGCTTCAGCACATGTCTGCTGTTCATAATTAATTAATTGTGAATATTTAATTAAAATAGATATTTAAGAATATTTCAAAAAAAAATTCATTTTCCTTCAAAAAAAAGTTGGTCTCCATGAAAAGTAAAATTTCAACAATGTTAGGATTAAAGAATATATAATTTGTGCCAAAGCTACCAAGGTACTATCATAGTTTTTGAATTTAAGTTTTTAAGAACATGTTGGGAGGAAAGTTCATGGAAAACCAAAAAAAGCAAGAAAAATTGCAAGATTTCAATACAAGCTTCAAGTAGGTAGCCAAAAAATATAAAGATTAATTTTTTTGTTTTCATATTTTTTAATAGTCGAATTTTGGGAAGTCAGCTTATGGGTGATTATCACTTCATCAACATCACAAATGCTTTTTAAGAATCAGAAAGGGAGATATACAAATTGTTTTTGTTTTCAGAATAGGTATAGTTGACCCAATAAAGTGAACTACATATGACAATAGGTCTTATACAATCCATACTAGAGAGGAAGGTTATACCTTTTTTATTTTTCACTGATCATTGTTGAATCAACTTGGGTTTCGCAATGGTCTGCACTACCAGTCACAATGAAATAATGTAAGAAATGAGTTTATAAGGCCCGAGCCAATATTCCCTGTCTTGGGACCTCAGAACAGAGAATATTTTACTCTAAACCTCAAGCCCAAAGCCCACTCCTTTCATGGCCTTTATGGAATTCCATAGCAAGCACCTAGGGAATAAAAAAGTGTCATACTAGAGATGACTCTAAGAGTAAGCCAAGATGCTAAAAAATATCCTAACCCTCAGCCCAGATACCATAAATGATTTTAATCTTAAGCCAATATGTTGAAAAATATTCTAACCTTAAGCCAATGTGCTTGAAAATATTCTAACACTAGGCCAAAATGCCCAAGCCAAAGTGTGCTTTGGCTTGGGGTCAAACTTCACAGTTTAAAGTTTAACACTAAACCAAAACACATTGATTTTTACCTCATCTTTGAAAATTTATGGCCTAAGGTTATTTTATATTGGTCCCAAGGACATTGGGTTAACCATCTTTGCAAGACATTTTTCTTAGGATGTTTATAGGACTTTGGGCCTATGGCCTAAGGTTCTTTGCTTAGTGTGCTTATAACATTTTTGGTTTAGAGCGGCCATGGAACTTTTGGCTTAACATCTTTACAAGACATTTGGCTTAATGCACTCATAGGACTTTTGGCTTAATGTCTTTACAAAAGAAATTTGGCTTCAGGTTCTTACGGCCAAGCAATGGCTTAGGACAATTGGTTTACGATGTTACCATGAACTTTTTGTGAATGGCCAAGGAGATTCAGCTTACGGCCTAGGAGATTTGGCTTAAGGCCTAAGACTCGTGGCTTAGGGCCTAGGATGTATGAGGCTTAGGGCTTGAAACATATGGCTTAAGGCCTAGGACTTGTGGCTCAATGCCTAGGACATATGGCTTAGGGCCTAGGACTTGTGGCTTAGGGCATAGGACATTTGATTTAGGGCCTAAGACATGTGGCTTAAGGCGTAGGACTTGTGGCTTAGGGCATAGGACATTTGGCTTAGTACGTAGGACTTGTGGATTAGGGCATAGGACATTTGATTTCAGGCCTAAGACTTGTGGCTTAGGGCATCGGACATTTGACTTACGGCCTAGGACTTGTGGCTTAGGGCCTAGGACTCATGGCTTAAGGCCTAAGACTATTGGCATAGGGCCTGGTACTTGTGGCTTAGGGCCTACAGTGATTGGTGCCCTACCCTGATTTCCTCTGAATCTAAAGTCGGCCCAACCTCACTGGTTCCAGGATAGATGTCTTTCCTCCTTGCAAAGTAACTCCATTATTACAGTCCAGTGAAAGTGAAACATTGCTCTTTGATACCAATCCCAGCCCTCATCTTCCAGCATGAAAAGCTACCAATGTAATATCAATGAGAATAAAGAGCAACACATTGAAGATAATATGACAATGAGTTAATAACTTGTATAATTTTGTGAGTGCTTCTGAAAAACTTTCAGACCATCATCATCATCACATACAGCAATGACAAGTTTGCCATGGCTCTACCCACACCTGATGGTAGGTGATGTAAAGTGTGAAGTTTGTCTACATTTCACAAAGGTTTTTAAAGGTGCTTCATCTCCATGTACTCAGCTGCCCACACTTTCATGTAATTTTTGTTGCAATGAATTAGCCCCAAATTGAGTTTCCTTGCAACATGTCCAGTTCTGGAGGTGACACGATCACTCTGTGGTGACACACAATTCTGATCTTCCTCCTCATCTTCATCGTCATCATTGTAGTCTGTTGATGTAGAGCTAAATCTTTTCTCCAACAGGTCAGGCTCGTGCACTGTATGTCTTGTTGGTCAGATAATGGCGATAGTGGATAATGTCTTCCCAGATTAGTCTTATGCCAGCAGTTAGGGTTGTAGTGCTAACTGGAGGTTCTGCAACTCCTACATGTTTAGACTTCAATAGACAAGAAAGTTTGCCTTGGGTGTCTTCTTGTGGAGTGTTTGCATGAACAAGCAGACCTGCAGCATATTGTTGTCGCAGGGAGGGTGGCCATTGATCTGGAGTGGAAACACTTGAATTTTTGTTGTAGATTTTAGAAGACCTTTGTGTCCAAGGGGCCAAAAACCCATGATGGCATAACAGAGTTGTATTAGTGCAAGAGGAGCAACTTTTGGGAAGTGGGGAGTGCTTCATGGATACAGTGCCTCCAGGGTTACTGTCATGGCAGCGCCACAGCCTCACCCTTCTCTCTCGTAGCTCAGAAAAGTCTCCCTCCTCAACGACACTCCCCAAAAGAATTCCAAATGTGAGACATTTCAGGAGGGCCAACACCACAGGGTTGATAGTGCTGCAGCAGTAGCAGCAGCTGAGTGTGTCCAAGTTGAATGGTGTAAGCCATGTTCAGAGTGAAGGAGGAGGAGGAGGAGGAGGAGGCTCAGAGAAGGGAGGTGTGATGGATCTGAATAGGTGCTGAGAGAATACACCTTGCATTCAAGTTCCTTCAATTCGTCGACAAATTGGTATGGCAATGGGTTGCAGCAACAGCTGCTGCACAGGAAAATTTTGCACAGGCAACTAGCAGTGGTTTGCAGAGCTGCAGGGGATGGTGCAGTTTTCTCTTCAGACTTGGGCATCAATAACAGTTATGCTTCTGCGGTTTGTCCCAGAGAGAGAATATAAAGCTTGTTCTTGGGTTTTCATGTCCTTAGGCCAAAATGTTTTCATGTCCCTAGGCCAAAATGTCCTCGAGCTTTCATGTCCTAGACCCTGAGACTGGGAAAGTTGAGGTCCTCATGTCTTTGAGTCTCATGTCCTAGGCCCCAGGGACCAGGAAAGTCTAAGGCACTACATTCTAGGCCCTCAAGTTGGCTTATCCTAGACCTTATGTCTTAGCCTTAGTGACCTTTGGTTTGTACAGGCATCAAGTCCAAGCCTTGAAATCCTAATGTCCTTAGGCCTATGGACCTTAAAGTCCTAGGCTTCTAAAGATATCATGTCCTAAAACATCAGGTCTTAGGGTATGAAAGCCAATGTCCTTAGGTTCAGGTACCTGCCTTCTTAAAAAGTTAATTTTTTATAGGTCTTGGGGTTGAACCTTAAGACAAATGAATGAGTCTAGGACTTAAGATACCTGTATGGCTCTTTTTGTGTTCCCTAAGCAGCCCCCCAACCTTGGCCCCAGCCCCTTTGGCACAATGTCCCAAAGGGAATGCGGCTTGTAGCCGGGCACGGCAGCAGGAAATCAGCGTCACTACCCCAGGCTGGGTGCTAGCACAAACTACCACCCAGCCTGGTGGTTTGCCCGACGAACTGCTGTATCCCTTTGGGACATAGTGCTGACTGGCAGCAGACTTTGCCAGAAAAACGACCCACACAAGGCAGAGCTGAGCATAGGCCTAATTTCAGTAAAGCCCATGGCTGAGGCCTTAACCAAGTTAGAGATTTCTTTTTTCTTTTTTCACATGTACCTGTCCGGATTTTGGTAAAGCCCATGGCCGAGGTCTTTACCAAGATATAGACGCTGGCCCTGGCCCTGCCCGCCTCTTGTGCGTTCAAGAGAAGTCAAGCAATGAAACTCGGGAAATGAAAAAAAAAAAGTTGATGAACATTTTCTTTTTGTTGTTGTTGTGTGTTAAAGAAAAGTTGAGCATTGAAGCTTGGGTGGGATTTTTTAGTGTGTTGTGTGTTTAAGGTTCAAAAAAAGTCAAACGTCAGAGCTCAAAAATTTGGTAGGAAGCTTCAAAGGAAGCTTGGAAAAAAAACTTACAAGGTTAGTTGTAGACTTAACCTTATCCCTACCATTGCTCATGCTTATGCTCTCATTCATCTCTACTATTGCTCATGGAAGTGTTTTTCTTCATCTTTGTTATTCGTGACAAGATTTCAACTGAGGTTTTTTCCTTGTGTTGTTTGTAAACTCATGATGATGGCAACGACAAGTTTCATGATGATAGGGCAATGGTCCTCACTTTTCATGATATGTTCCTTTTGTATTTGTTCATGGTCGTGTTTTCATTAATATTTTGTCACGCATGTAGCCTTGGGCTTGTGGGCTCATGACCAAAGCAAGGGCTTGCAAAGGTGCGAGCCAAGAGTGAAGCTTAGAAGTCACATTTTATGCTCACAAGAGTGCAGGAAAGTGTGAGGGAATGAACCTGCACACTCCCAAATCAACAAAAATTTCAATCAAAGATTTTGTTTTATACTTAATCTTTTAAGAAAGGAGCTTCAACAAATGATAAAGCACAAGTTCCTTTGCAATGAACAACATACGATCTTTTTCAAATTGTTTTTTATAAGGATCATTTTTGTTGTAAAGAACAAAACTACCAAAAAAGGCAAAAATAATGCTAGGAACTAGGCCAAATTTATTTTTTTGTTGGATTTCTTTCTCCTTTAAGCCCATCATTTTACTACTCAATCCACTCATTCCAAAGCTCCCAATGATTGCCTTCCAAATGTTTTTAAATGCAGAAATCCCATTTGTAAATATGTAGTTGATCAAGCCATTTTTTGTCTTGCATTTGGAACAATTGGGTAACATACAACAAATTTTAATTGTTTAGCTTATGTAATTGAATTTGAGCTTGAACTTACTTCTAGTGAAGAAAAATTAGTTATGCATAAAATGCCCAAGTTGTGGCTATCCAACTTGCAGGTTTCCAAAAATTTCGATTATTTTTTAACAAGACCCATAATTTTGAATTTGACTCTTGCTTGTAGAATTATCAACATGGGATGCTAATGTGGAGGTCAAATAATTAAAAAAAGCACAAAACTCCATTCTAATGAAATTTATATTGAGAAAATGATTTCCCCATCAAAATCCATGATCCTTAGGTCACACGAACAATAACAAAAACAAACAAAAACATGACCATGATGAACAAAGACAAACAAAACATGACCACAAATAACAACAAAAACAAATAGAACACGACCATGAATAATAATAGAAATAAAGAAAACATGACCACAGACAACAATAGAAATGAACAAAAGCACGACCATAAGCAAAAACATGACCACAAATAGGGATAAAAATGAATAAAAACATGATCAAAAGTAAGAATAGAGACAAATGAGCGCATGACAACAAGCAAAAACAGAGACAAACAAAAGCACAACCACGAGCAACAATAGAAAACAACAAAGATGAAAACACGACCATGAACAACAACAAAGATAACGCACCCTCAAACTCCTTGACAAACTCAATTGCGAATCCAAAGGTGAAAACAATGGAAGGAGAAAGGGTTGGGATATGTTTCTTAGTTTATAGCACTTCAGGGGTAGAGGGCGTGTTAGAACTTCAAGATGGGGACTAGGAAGAATGACAAAGCATGTCAACTATTCACACAAACCTACACAAACCAAACAACAAATTTGTTGGTGCACAGACGAACCACGGGCATACACAAACTCACAAAATTCATCACGACCTGAACTTGCGGGAAACCACCACCTTTCCCTTTATAGTGTTTTCTATGCTTAGCCACAGGGGTTGCACTCAAATGTCATTTTGTCTTGGGACTCCCAAGTCGAGAGTCCTGAAATTTTCAAAATTCCCAAAATTGGGATTCCTGCGATTTTGGAGGTCCATAATTTTTTATGCAGACCTTCGATTGAAGTGAGGTCTAAATCAAAGTTGTAGCCTTTGTCAAGAGCTTTTCAAATATATGTGGCACGCCACCTGCACACAACTAAATCAGGGGGATTTTTGACTTTTAGTGGTCGAAACCAAATTGGCACTTTGACTCATGGCCCTTCTTTTGGCCATAACTTGTGTTTTTAACACTCAAATGGGACATGTGAACCCATTTAAAACATTTACGTTTCAAGAGCTTTCAATGGTATAAAAAACTTTTCAATCTAATGAGTTTCGACCCTTGGAATCGCCCTCTAAAAATTCAAGAATCCATCGAGACTCCAACTCCCAAAATGGGAGCCACAAATGTTTTAAAATGAATTTTTTCATATGATTATTAAACAAACAAAGGAAAGGTTTGGTTTTTTAGCTTTTCAATCATGTAATACATGAACCATATCTTTTGATATTTGGATGTCCAAAAAAAGTGTTCATACATTTGTTCTTATTGTTTTTTTTTTGAATGATAAGTTGGAGTTTTATCATGTAATTATTAGATTTTTTGAAACTATAAACACATCCAAAAATGCCATGGCAATGCAAGTGAATGATGTGCTTACAAAACACAAGCTTAATATTCGTGTTCTTGCATATGTCAAACATGAAGTTCTACCATGATGACTTTTGCATTAACATTTGTTGTGTCTTGTGAGGTTTTGGGAATGTCAGCACCTTTTGTAAGTTCTTGTTGGGGTCATGTAATGTTGAAGTGTTGTAAATACACAATAGATGATTCCAAAGTATGTGTTGGCTTGCCTTTTATTTCAACTTTAAAAATATAATCAATTTTGCAAAAAATCATTACTTGAACTAGGAAAAGTGGCAAGGGATGACAAGAATGGCACAAGGCTTGTGAGTTAGTGGAGGTACTTCCATGGAAATTACAAACTTTTGTGAAAACTCATTTTGTTTCAAACGTTGTCCTATTCGAACAGACTTTTAAGTTGAAGTGGATAATTGTTTTTTGTTACAAAAATCAATAGTCATTGGTTTTACAAGGTCATGTGCTTAATCCCCAAATTTTAGCAATAGCCCATATTGTAAAATCATAGTATCCAACAACTTAATTACCACCAAGGAAAGGGAACAATTACTATCCTACACATACCATCATCTACAAACTTGAAAGAAAACCCATATCCATTTATAAACCTCCAATAGTTATTGCGTATTGTCTACAATGCTTACAAACCTTTTGTAACTCCTACCTACCATCTACAACAATTTTACTTTCCATGCAAGCATCAAATCTCAAGCCTACCTCCTTGCTATTGCCTTCTAGTGGTAGTTACCATCATGTGGCAAAATGTATCACAAATAATAGATAATATTCTAATTTTATAGAAGAAAAAAAGAAGTAATACATAAAAGTAACAAAGTTCTATATAAATTTAAGCTAAACTACTCTCCCTTCTTCCCTAGAATTCAAGGTAAAAGAAGAAAACATCAAGAAGAAAGTACATTTGAATCCATACAACCATTCTCCATTACATAAGGACAAGTACAAATTTCTCCCATGTAAGATTTTTTCTCTCATATAAAAATGTCACACACAAACATCCTCTTAATGCTAATAACTTATGAAAACGAATGAATCTAATAACCTAATGAAATCCTTCACTCCTATGAAAAAATAAATAAGAAACTCAAGAAGGATATTCATCACACAAGAATTGAATCTTTATCCTCCTAGATTACTTTATCCTTCTAGATTTCTTTATCATAATCCCTTACACACATCTTAGTTTAAGGAAATTCATCCATCATCCTTTATTCATCCGAACTAATTAACTTAAATGGTTTCACCTCCTAGCAAATAAAAGATGGTAAGTAAGATGTTTAGCACTAGTAATTAAATAGTTATTAGGATGTCATTATAAGTAAACTAGACTAAGATATATTTTTTAATAACTAATATTACTTTTATTTGAATTCCTCCCATAATTAACTTTTGATTATTCTACCTTATGAAGGTAGTTCACTGTACTAATGATATTATCATCAAAAACCACTTTCATTATATAATTTTCATGTGATTGTTTTGACATCTAACAGTAACTACCATCTAGTGATAATATTACCGCCTCCTAACACCCATGGTATTTAACTAACATAGGATGATTTTCAACCCGTAACAACGTTGCGCATGATGTTAGATCCCCATTACAATGGTTTGGGGCTAGTCATTAACTTTGTTGATAAGAAGAGAAGTTACAAATTGGTAGTGAGTATGACCATCAAGCTTTGCTTCCACTTCTTATTTTTCCATACAACTTTTTTAATTCAATTAATGCAAGTGTTGGAGTTTTTAGCTCCACATCATGTAATGTTGAACCCACAAGTCTTTATGATCTTATGGAAACAAATAAGAAATGACATCATTAGTTGTGAAAGAACATTTGAACCACTTGAAGTTCAAGAAAGTTATTGAAGAGGCCAAAAATCCACTAGAATGGTGGAGAATGCATGGAGGAAAACAAGGGCATAATTGATCAAACTAGGCTTTAAGACATCAAAGAAAATGGCAATAGAGTATAGATAAGTTTTTTGGGTTTTGGAGTCATGTCAATTTTCTTTCTTTTTCATTAGAGAGTTTTTCTTTTGAGTTTGAATTCAATTTCCTATGTTTCATTTTTCCCAGACCTTGGAGCAATGTTGGAATGGCCATGGAGTTAGAAACAAAAAGTGAGTTTGCTTCTATAAACCCTAACCCTTGGAGATGATGTAACCAAATTATTTACTAGGTTTGTTATTTAAGGTTATAACCTTTTTGTTACATTTCTTGGATATAGGGTTATTGTCTACCCCTTTGATCTTGGCTTGGGCATGTGTTGGGGTTGGATTGAGGGTGGCATTGGGTGGAATTGGGAGGGGTTTAGGGGTTTTTTGAGTTGGGTAAAAAAATCAATTATAGGTTTTTTGGGGGCAATATTGGGGTGGATATGGGAGATTTCACTTGAGATATTATTGCAACAAATTTGGGGTTGTTTTGATAAATTTTGGGTGAGGGGAAAAAATGGCATAATTAGGTCTATTACAATAAAATTAAAGGGGAAGAAGGCCATTTTCCAAGGTGGTGTAACCATTGGTTGAAATCTTAAACATGAAACTGAATGGAAAGAAAAATGGTGTTGATCCTTTATAAATATTGAGAATAGATTAGATGTTAGAAATAAGTTAGTGTAGAAATAGGTTACATTAGAGTTTAAAAATAAGCAAGGTATGAAATAGGTTTGATATTTTCAAACCTTTTTAAAAACAATTTTTTTGGAATAATTATTTTGATTCTTGCCTCATATGACTTTTTCCAAGTTTCTGGGTTGTTTCACATATTAGAACTAGGACCCAAAACTAGTTCAATTTGAAACTACGTTTCATATTTGCAAATTTTTGAGTTGTTTTGCATATTAGGACAAGAAATCAAGACTTAACCAGAACCGGTGGTTTTGGAACCGATGAAAATTGAAAATTTGTTCTAGAATCAAAATTGGCATCGCCCAAAAATAAGTAACCAAAACCAAACCCCAACTCTTTGAAAAAAAACCGAAGCTTTAGTCCCTTGAAAATTTGAAGAATTAGAATTGATGGTTGCCCTTAGAACTTAGGAATCGACCAACTTTGGTCTTTACTAAGTTTTTTTTTCCACATGATACCTATCAAATATCAAATTTTTAAAAAATATATATGAAAAGGTAGGCGATTCAAAAAATAGAATGTATGGCCCCAAATGGTAGAAAAAAAAACTTTGCACTTGAACATGCCCTCAAATTACACATGAAGAATCAATTGATTTTTCATAATGTATTTTTCGAACCCTCCCCATGTTGACATTTGCATTATATTAACTTTAAAAAGCCCAATACAACTTGTCAATTGGGCCTTCTAGATTTCAAAAGGGACAATTTTTATTTTCATCTTTTATATTCTCTATTTTATAAAAAATTATTTTTCATTAATTTCCTTTTCTTTCTATTTTTTGGCTTATATAATAAAAATATGGTAATAGAAAATCCATAACCTTATACTTACACAAAATTTGAAAATTTTCAATAAATGACATTTTATTTTACTAAAAACATTGATAAAATGATAAATGTCCTTCCAAATTCAAATTTCAAACCAAATAAGAACATCTAAAAATGTATCATGAATCAAATTCTAAGTCTTTAAATTATAACAAACTATGAATTTGTGAATGTAACAAAACCATGGATTTGTAAATCCTTGAATCTCAAAATGGATCAAACTATGAATCTAAAAAATCTTTGAATGGATTGCAATTCCAATGCAAGTCATTAAACTATGAATTTACAAATTTGTGAAGGTATCATGATGTGAATCACAAGCTCCAAGTAAAGTTAGTGACCTAAATCAAAAGAACATATCAAAAGACCCAAAAAATAAATTGCCTTGTATATTGCATTTGTTACCAAACCAATATATTTGAACTTTGGATTGGACTTCAAATCACTAGTAAAAAATGGCCATTTTACAACTGGTCCACGCGACTAAGTTTTAGTTGCAAGCGACATTTGCAACTAAAATCTTAATAGTCGCGTTGGACAAGTCGCATAGGACACTAGTCGCAAACGACAACAAATTTTGGATGAAAGAAAAAGTCAACAAAATACGACTTCATCCTTTGACTTGTCATATATGTATTGTCGTTTACAACTAGGATGCGACTTTTTTGGTGAACAATGGGAACAATTTATGTGTTGCCACGTGTCCCAACTTTTAATAATTAATTAATTTT
>Ga0116231_10012136_pt1 | contig 12832 bp, 8 predicted proteins | sample S1TSphgellanicum_2_FD_89695 | JGI IMG/M metagenome (GOLD analysis project Ga0116231, IMG submission 89695) | Host-associated microbial communities from peat moss isolated from Minnesota, USA - S1T2_Fd - Sphagnum magellanicum MG | ecosystem: Host-associated > Plants > Peat moss > Unclassified... | reverse complement strand
TTTTTTTTTTACTTTTTGGCAAATTTTAACCAGTAAAAAAAAAAAAAAAAAGGCTGATGAGTAGCTCATTTTTTCTTTTTACAATATCTGCATTGTATCTTTCATTGCATATTTGATCTAAACAAGTAAATAAATGCAATTCTTTTTTACTACATATGAATGATTGAACATATTCAATCATAATGTATAGATGACTTGTGCGTACCATTTTTGAATTATACATGGATTTTATTTTATTTTTTGGTCTATTGTTGCAATGTTAATTTTGGGTTTACTACCGAGGCTAGAACAAGACAATAGGGAAGAAGTCAAAAATAAACTTGGGGAATGGCACAAGCAAAACAAAATGAAACATGCAAGGGTTATTGCCTAGAACAACTTAGGGTTACATAGCCTAAAATAACTTATGGTAAAATTGTTTTAAATAATTTAAGGTGGAATAACTTAGAATAGTTGAGAATAGCCTAAAATAGCTTGAGGTGGAATAACTTAGAATACTCAAAAATAATCTAAGGTAAAATAACTAAAAATAGCTAGAATAGAACAACCTAAAATAGCATGGGGTTGAATAGCCTAAAATAATAATAAATGACCTAGAATAACCAAAGGTGGAATAGCCTAAAATAGCAAAAAATAATCTAATATATTTTGAAATAGCCTAGGTTGGATTAGCCAAGAATAACTTTAGGTAAAATACCTTATAATAACCAAAAAGAGCCTAGGGTACAATAAACTAAAATAATTTAAGATGAAACAACCTAAAATATTTTTAAATAAAATAGTCTAAAATAACATAAGGTAGATAGCTTAAAATAATCGATAATAAGATATAATAGCTTAAGACTAACCTAAAATCCTAGAATATGATAACCTAATAATAACCTAAGGTAGACTACACTAGCTTAAAAATAACCTAAAATAACCTAAACTAACCTAGGAATAGCCTAGGACTAATGTAAAAATCTAACCTATGATAACATACACATATATAGGACAAGAATGTGCAATGACAAATCATTGCATTTTTTAAAATATTGGTTTAATGGTGAAGGACTTATTCTTTTAGCACGAAGGTGGGGTAAATGAAAAGTTCAAACATTCACATTTGTACCCTAAATTGATGGGTTAAATGGTTTAGGTTAACCTAAGTTCTTAAATTTAATTTAAGCCACCTAACTTTTGCTAGGTGATTAGATGTTTAATTTAAGTTCTTAGCCTAACCTAACTATGGACTAGGAGGCTAGTCTAGTGAATTAATTATTAATGAATTTGATTAGCTATTAATGAATTAACTATTAATGAATTTGATTAACTATTAGTGAATTCACTTGTCCATAGCAACCAATCATTGTTCATTAGGGGGTTGGCCACTTTTGCCATGGTAAATTTGTTCAATTCACTCACAAATTTAATGAGATATAAAGTGAATATTGGGACACATATTGGTGTAACAATAAGACATTAAAATGTTTTGATTTCAAGAGAGGACTTTGGGAATCCCAAGAATTTTGTGTAAATTGGAAAATAATAAAGGGAGAAATGTGCCTCTTGTAGGAATTTGGGTCATGGTTTAGTTCATGTGAACATGTGATGAATCCATGACTTAGTTTTGGTTCAAAACTACATTTACCACCAACTTTATCAAATTATCCAATTGAAATAACCAAGAAGTGCAAGTAAATTGTCACTTTGTCATAATCATTTGAAGTTTTTGTAATTTAATTATATTATATTACAAAGTGCACCTCAAGTTTTTGAAAATTTTCATTGTTTTCAAATTTCAAAAGTGGTGGGTTTACCACCAATACCACCTAACAAGCATGAAGGTGCATCATCTATTTCAAATGTTGATTCAATTTATATGTTTTAACTTGTTGTCATGTTGTTTATCAGATTGTTGCCATAGATGTTTTATTATTCTAAATGTTTGAATACCATTTTGAATATTGTCATCACCCATATCATCAATGTGAAATGTCAATTTCAATGTAAAGATATTAAAAAACAACATGATTAGTTGTATTTCAAAACTAGTTGATAAATTAAAGTGAATTGAAAAGTGAAACATATGAAAGAAATGATCATTGATTTGGATCTCTAAATACAAAAGTTAACTTATGAATTGATTACACCATGTTTAATTATGAACCTTGGTGTAAAACATATATTGTGGTTCTCATAATGAATGTGATAAAACACAATGTGCCACAAAATTTTCATTCATAATCCAAACACATTTCAAATTTTGGTTCATTAGAGAAAAAATTAACCTCATATTTAAAAAACTAAAAACATTAATAAAATGGTCAAAATGGATCATAACATATGGATTAATAAAGAAATTTTCATTTTTAATATTTTACATTTCAACATAAGTGGGAATCTAAATCATGGATGTTATGGTGTCATGAGTCCATAGTAATTTTATCCCACCAAAAAAATAATATTTATAGATTAATGTGCCATGTAGTCGACATATATGCCAAACAATGTGATACATTACATTTTTTGTTCAACATCTCATTGAAATTAAAATGACACATTATACGGGAACTTTTTGTTGGTACAAACATTGCTTCATTTTTTTTTTGGAAGGAGCCTTATCTTATATGCAATTATGATTATGATTTTCAAACATTATCAACAAGGCCTTAATGCATGGAACAATGGATGATGACCTAGTTTGCATATGTTCCATGGATGATGTCCTAGTTGCATATGAATTGAGACTAATCACACATTAAATTAGTTGATGACTACATGAAAGACTATACAATATATGCATACCCATTAGCTAGCACTTGGCACATTTGCAACCTCCCTCAAATGTGCCATGCTTGTACAATCAAGACTACTATTTGTGGTAACTAAAGGCCTCTCATTACTTACTGCACACAACCATCCCTCATGAGAATTGAGATACCCTCTTTTCATCCTCAGAGAGAGAGGGAGAGAGAGAGAGAGAGAGTGATTCTCAAATGTTCATCCAAAAGGTTACGGAATCATTGGGCCAATGAGAGAGCTGGGGGTGCCACCTTGTGCTTATAGTGGGTCACTAGTGAAGTGGAGCAATATCATTATGGATTTTGACTCGGTGCTTGACAGCCAATCAGATTGTTAAGATTCTCAAGAGAGATGGTTACATGTAGGGTAAAGGACCTCGGGCAGGCAGGGGCATTCCCAAAATAAGCAGCCCCGGAGGCGGAAGGAAGGCCGAGGGCTGGTTATTTTGGGAATGCCCTTGCCCGAGGACCTTTACCTGATGTAAAAAACTGTCACAGTAAATGTTATATATATGTATATTTACTGTGATAACTGGCGGGTACCAGATGAGTACCCTACAGGATTAATAAAGACTAGGTATATCATCGCCATTCACTTCATTATTTGTTGTTCGCTGTGCAATTCAGCGTCAGCTGTGCATTGCAGGGCCAATATCAGTGGCTTTTTTTTCTTTTCTTTTTTTTTTCAATTTTGTGATGTTGCTCAAGTGGTGATTGTACCCAAGTATTTTTAGCCAAATTTGACAAAATTCAAACTATGAAAGTAGAAAATTTTAAGTACCTTTTGCTAATTTTAGGAAATTGTGGCGAGTTTTGGCGATTTTTAAAGAAAATTCCCCCCCACCCCTTTTTTTTAAAGAGGGAATTTGTGTGCAACAAAATATTCTTTTTCCAAAAAAATTAAAGCAAAATGGCGAAAATTTCGCCACCAAAAAAAACACTGGGACTCAATACTTTGCCGAAATAAAAAAACCCGGCACGTCAATTCTACCTGAGGACCGTTGTCCTTTCTAGACCTGCCACGTGCAGCGATGTACACGCTTTTTGACAACGTGTTATATTCGCCACGTGTTATAATAACACCTGTCCGTCGACACGACCATTCTGTGACAGAACGGGATGTGGCCACCTCAGAACGTCCGGAACGGCTCCGAGGCCAAGCCGGAGCTAAAACCAGCGCTCTCTGTGTGTAGCACTACTGCTGCTGCGCTTTGGTGAGAACTCGACGCAGCGCACACGCTCAGCACGACAACAACGACGCCGGTGAACTTCACAATCCCAAGGTCAGTTGCCAACTCAAATGTTTCATTCCATTGCTGCTGCTGCTGCTGCTGCTGCAGCTCCCGTCCCTCACAGACGTAACTACTTTTGGTGTGAGTGGCTTTCAAGTGTGGAGCTGGTTGTGTGCTGTAGATGTGGGTGGACATAGCAGCTCTCATAATTGCGGTGGCCATACCACTGGCAGTGGGCTTTACGGGCACAGCTGTGGGTGGAGGTGGACAGAGTGGTGAGTTTTTTCTGCTCTGGAGTTAGGGTTGAAGTTGGCTCTAAACCTTCAACAGCAAAGGTTATGGGTTTTTCACATGGATTGGTGTAGATAGCTGTCAGAAACTAGCTGAATACATCAATATTGTAGTTATTATTATTTTTAAAAGTAATTTATAAATTTCTAGATGGAAGAAAATTGATGCATTTTGTCTCTTGAATTTTGCAGTTTGGTATAAGGAGTTGAACAAGCCCTCATGGATACCTCCGGTATATATTGAGCTTTCATGAAAACTTTTTTCCTTTGTATCTGTGTTCATTCAATTTCTGGCCAGAGCTAATCAACTTCACTGGTTCTGTTTTTGACACATGTTGTTTGGACCTTGCTAGTGGTGTACCTGTGATTGGCATGGTGGAATATGATGGAAAGTGTAATCTTTTGGTCATCATGTAGGATTGGCTGTTTCCAGTAATGTGGACAGCACTGTATGTGTTGATGGGCATTGCGTCTTGGCTCATCTGGAAGGAAGGAGGTAATATGCCACTGAGATGACACTCAATGGTTTGCATTGGTGAAACAGACACAAAGAAACACACAATTCTTGTATGTTGTATTCAATTGTAGAATTAACCATTTTCATGCTGGCAGCCAGTTGTATTCAATCCATCCCTCACTGTAGATTCAAATACACAGTAGTATACTTTGCAAAATTCTCACATCTGTTCAACCCTTCTTCCAGGATTTGAAGGTCAAAGCTATCCTTTGGCGGCATACTTTTTTCAGGTACCCATAATAATCAAGTGATCTTTGAAGTCAAAAGTTTCAATCCAACTCAACCCATAGGACTGGTGCTTCAACGTGATTAGGGTTCAACCATCTTTTCTTGTTGTGGCTTCAATTGTTTTTTAAGCAGTGGCCTTTTAATTGTCTTACAGCTCCTTTTGAACTTCCTGTGGACACCAATTTTCTTTGGCTTGCGCAGACCTGTACGTACTTCAAACCCTGTGTTGCACATGACTTCAGTGCAACTTGCAGTCTTCAGAAGAAACATTTGTGCTTCTTTGAGTGTCAGCTTTGATCTCAGAACACTGTTCTAGTTCACTGTATTGCTTGTAACAATGGTGTTGTCTATTTCAGGATCTTGGATTGGTGGAAATTGTAGTTTTGTGGTTGGCTATTGCTGTCACGATCTACCTATTCTGGCATGTCAATACAATTGCAGCATACTTGTTGGTGCCCTATATCCTGTGGTATGTAATTTTCAACTTTGCTGTTGTGCTTGTATATATGCATCTTGGGGTGGCAGCTGACAATGATAAAATCTGAGTCGCTAGGGTAGGGAGTTGAGCACCACCTAGAAGGTCAGGGAGTTTTGTCTGCCAAAATGTTGAAAGCTGTTATCCCACTCTCTGAAGTGTTGTTTTGGCATTGATGGCTCTTTATTGCATAAACCTTTAAAAAGAGAACTTATGAAGTTTTCATTGTCTAGGCCTGTGGAATGTTAGAACATTTAGTGGTTGTGATTTCTCACTGAAGATTGTTTGTGACCAGGGTTACTGTTGCCATTGCACTTAACTGGTATATATGGATGTACAATGGTCAAGCTGAGCAGGAAATTACAGAGCCTTTGCATCATGGTCAGTCAGTATAACGAGGGGCAGCAACTGTGGTAATGTTTACAGCCAAGAGATTGTCACAGATTATTATGAGTACATTGGGTTTTGTTTGTGAGTGGCAGTATGCAGAGCTTGGTTATCAATTCAGTATGATTTGTTTATTGTAAAAGAAGGTGATGGTCTTTAAGACTTTGCTAGTGAGACTCGTAAGGTTATGACCACACTCATTCTCATCATATGAGTTTTGGTTTTGCTGGAACTGGCAGAATGTTTCTCCTTCAAAGTTTCCTTGTGGAGTTTTCTCTGCAATCTCATACATTTGTAAAAGATGCATAGATATAAAGATAACAGACAGTTACAGATGAATTTGTTACATGGTTTGTTCTCAAATCATGTGTGCATAGCATGATAGAAGTAAGGAGAAAGCATTTTTTGATGGAGCGGAAATTCTGATGCAGGACTGATTTACTATGTCTGATCCTATTTCTGGGTTGGACTGTCTAACATAGAAGTTATCCACCTGGTATGATTCTGGGAAGGCATACCACTATATCTCAGGTCCCCAATTGATCATGAAAAAATGACACCCATTAGAATTCTATTATCTATGAGACAGTAGATAACTGCTGGGCAAGAGAGATGGTAAGAGGCCCCAATAGTTAAGGACCTGCTGCTTGAGCAATTTGTCTGCTGAAGAACTACTCTTGGATCATAGAAGAACAGTGTTAGAGAATGAACCTCAGCAGCTTGAGTGAAGAGTGTAGACTGCCAAAACCTCTGGACAATTGCTTGGGATGGTGTATAATTAAGAATTGAGAGAATTATGGTAGGAAACCATGGGGTCCTAACATTCAGGTCTAATGGACTGTTGTTACATTACAAAGCAAAAGAATTTTCTTACCATTGTTTGCCATTGTAATAATTGTCATTGTGTTTTAAGTCCATCTGTTACAAGTCACAAGGTCTGGAAGGTCCAGGTGGGGCTGTTATCAGAAACAGAAACAGATAACTGGTGGTTCTTGAAGATGTGTACCCCTTGGTTCTCAAAAAAATTAAATCAACAAGTTCTGATATATAACCATGGTTCTCAAAATATCTAAGAATTTGATTCTGACATGTAACTGCAGTTCTCAAAAAGTTTAGGAACCGGTCTAATATCCTTCTACCAAACTGCTGGTTCTTTGCCAGTGATTTCATGAAGATCACTGGTTCTTTGAGGCTGTCCTGGCCCTGGTTGGGTTCAGAAGATTTGTACCAAGATGACTTCATGAAAGATTGAAAGTTTGTAACAGAGTGGTTAGCTTCAGCTGGGTATGACATTTGAAGCTTATCTCTGTTGGGTGTTGTAAGTTGTAACCCATTTTGTATTTGCTCTGATTTCTGAAGTAGATTTGTGGGGAAGCACTTTTTTCTCTCAAAGGTTTTGAGAGAAAAATAGTAGACTTGAGGACAAGTAGAGAAGGCTTCTATCTTGCTTCACTCACACTGGAAGTTAATTATTGACAATCTCTCCGGATTGCATTGGTCATTTCTTATATATTGTGCAGAGAGTCTTTTCCACAGAGTAGGCCAACCCACTTGGAAACTCTACAATAAAAAATTAGAGATGTTTTAAGGGGTTATGGGAAGCAGTATTCTGGCATAACATGAGCCCAACATAAGGACAACACCTTCACACTGCAGAGAATCCAAAGCCATTGCTGGAGAAACTTAGTGAAGTTCACTTTGTGATAGCTACTATGTGTCAGTTATCATCAAGACGTTTTGGTAGACTACCAGAGAGGCACAATGAGCAAAGAAATATACACTGGATGGCATTTTGCAGTGCTATTTTCAAAACCTTAACAGAAATGCCACAAGTGCAAAGAGTGCTTGTGCCATTCCTGCATCACCTTTTGCATGGATGTATGGACTTTGCCTCTCTGGTCAACCCAGATTCCCAATTTTCCTGCTGCAAGTGCCAGGAGTGCTTGTGCCATTCCTGCATCACCTTTTGCATGGATGTATGGGCTTTGCCTCTCTGTTCAACCCAGATTCCCAGTTCTTGTACTTCACCTTTTCCTTTCCTCTCTAGGGTGATCCAAAATTCTCTTGATCAATGTGGGAGCACACACTTACCAGAGCATATCATTTGGTAGAGAAACAAAACAAGGGTGAACTTGGCATTAGAGGTGGACTGTATTCAAAACAGGGTAAATACAAGGAGCACAATGAATTCTGCAGAACTCAAATCTTTTTCCTCTTCTAGCTGCATATATCTACTCATCCAGAAACTGTCAGATAAACCTCTCAATTAGTCTACATTTTGCATTCACATCAGATCAATCAGAAAGCATATCAATGAGCTCACAGATCATTCAAGCACACACATGACCACTGTAACTTTTGTAGGCACACTTCTGTATTTTAGCGGAAAGACGATCAATGCAACAATCATGCAATGCTAATGGTGTGCTACCTTGAGATCCTCCTCAGCTCCTCCAGATTGCAGAATCAGAGTCTTTCTGCACCACATGACTACATAGCTACTAGAAAATAACACATTGGTGAGCAAGCCTGTAACATATAAGCTACAGCCAGTGCCAGCTTTGACACCTTGCCTGGCAAGCTGGCAGGAAGACTGCATCAAGAGTGCATAAAACCCTTGTACTCAAGATCTGCATGACGTGTTGTTCACGCCAGCTTCACATGGTCTAGGGTTGCCACTCTTGCTGGTAATGACTGCTGGATTGATCATGAGTCGAAGACTTTGGCTTCAAGCTCAGCAATCCGTTGGGATTTCTCTTGAAGAAGCTGCAGATCCTTCTGGTGATCATCTTGCACTTTCTGGATTTGGTCCTGCAGCTTATGGATGTCCTCCTCCCAGGCCTCGTCCGTGACTTCGAAAATGCCATGCGCCACTCGCACTATGCGCCAGATACTGAGAATGACGAGGAGACCTGCTGTTTCGGCATCCAGGAAAATCTCCAGAAGCAGTGCCGTGGTGACTACCACAAGGTCGAGCACGTATCCGGGATGGAAGAAGAAGGAGAACCCGAAAGCCAACAGAAGCCCCAAGACATTAAGCAAGAGAATAATGAGAATGACGATGCCGATCCAGTATGTCCATTTCCATTCCTCGGTTCTCTCGAAATGCTCTACACAAGAGCACACCTCCACTAGCGAGACACAAGAATTCAAATCATCAGATTTGTCGTGAATGGTCTTGAGAATGTCAATTGCTGTGGCCAGCAGATCCACCAGCAGCAAGCCCACAATGATACAATGCGTCGATGTGGACTCCAGAGTTTCGGCTAGATTCTTTCGCCATGGCGCTCGTCGATATTCTGATTCCTGGACCCATGCCATCATGGGCCTCCCTCCAGTCTTAGACCTCCACACATCCGTGACATGTGCTAGCGAGGATTTCAGATTCTCAATCTGGTCATCACGGTCATAGTCGTCATGAACCGAGCCCTTCTGCTGCACCGCACCCAAGAGCGATTCGTCTGAAGCTGCCATCGACTCTTCTAGTCCAAGCTGATCTGGGATCGAGGCTGCTATACCTCTCAATTCCTCTGCCTTCTTGACGTTCTAGCTACAAAGGTCCTAGCCTCCTCAGCTTCTTTCTCTCCCACCAGATCTCGCCCATGCGAAGCTTTGGATACCGCAGGAGTAGGAGGAAAAAAAAAAAACCTCAGGGATCATGACATTCTCAAGGTTTTCTTCGGATCTACAAATCTCCCGCTTGTTCTTCTTCAACAAATCTCTCCGTGATCACGTCCTTCAGGACTATTTTTTGCAGCCAGAGATTCAGAAGAGGAGCTGATGTTGCAAATGGATAGGTCTTCTGCTGGATAAGAGGTGCTCAAATGCACCTTGCTTGCTACTTCGGAACAAGAAGGAAGGAAGCACCTCCAACTATTCCCGCAAAGCTAAGACATTCATTTAGCACGCCGAATAAAATAACAACATGGGAGGCAGCTTTTGGCTGCCACCGTACACATCCTCCTTACCCACAACAAGGAAAAGAAAAGGGGAATGATGATCATTCACATCTCAGTCACCCCAACAAAAATGGAGGCCGTGAAGTGTAGGGTAAAGCCCTATGACTCGGGCTTTACCCGAAATAAGGGACCTTGAGGTGAGAGCCAAGGGAGTCCTGACTGAATTTCACTCCCTGAATTTCTGTAAAGCTCCAGTCTGTGGGCTTTAGGGTAAACCAGCCAGTGACTGAACACGTAAGTGCTCAGCGCAGGCCGGATCCAAGGGGAGAGCTTTGTTGTCTTCTGTGTCCCAACAAAGCCTGAACCCTTCCTATTGACACATTTGGCACATTAAAAATAGTCAAAAATGAAATAGAATTAAAAAAGTTACGACCCTCCAAAATAAAAGGGCTCAAAAACTCAAAAAAACAACCGATCAAACATTACAAAGGTCAGTTCCGAAACACTCAAAAAATTCCTTGTATGTTGCTTTATTGTTATTAGAGTTGAAAGATGATTTGTAGAACTTCAGGTGATGTTCTTATATCATTTTAAATTGTTTTAAATGAATACAAAATAAGAGGTTTAAAAGTAAGAGAGGTCCAAAGAGAAGGGAAAAAAAAACATGCATTTTGTAAGTTGGAAAGCTTTTTTCTTTTCCTTGTTATTTTTTCAGTATTCCTTTTCCTTTGCACTTCAAAGATGATTCTCACAGCTTGACCTAACACTCACATAACATTTTAAATCACTCAAAATGAAGCACATATGATGAAGATATAAATAAGTGTTTGTTCATAGGCAGGTGATCAATGATGGGCTAGTTTACCCTATATGCCGCAAAAACCATAATTGGTTGGTTTTTTTATAAAAAATCCAATGATACCTGACAGGCATCCACTGGATATTCGCTAGGTATAATGGGGAAAAAGTTGGAGGGCAGTTTATGTTTCGTAATGCACACTGTGGCCACACTAGAATAAATAATTCAGGTAGGTTTTTATCAATGTTGGGTGAGTATTAGAAATTTGGCTAAAAATTGGGCAAGGTTTCAAGTCAGGTTTGAAATTAATATTTTCAGGTATTACCTCGGATTGCCGTATTTGAAACCCATTCATTGGTTCTCACTAGATTGAGAACCAATTAGTTGAAACCCTATCAATTTTTATAAAACAAATTAATACCTTATTAAGGTGTTAAACAGTATCAAGGTCAGGGTTTTAAAATTCTGCTTAGCACTTGCGTACATTCAACAATCGCTAAGGTGCTTGGCAAGATTTTAAATTAGGTTTAGAGTTTAGAAGATGTTGAAAAGTGATTGCTTTTTCAAATTATAAATAATCTTTTTCTCTCAACCTAGTTATAATTTTAAAAAATATATAGATTGTGTTTTGAGGGGTTTTGTGCATTGTGTTTTTTAGTTGCATTTCGCTTTTGCTTTTTTTACCGGTTGGTTTTTGTTCTTGTTCTTTTGCTCGTTAGCATTTCTCTTCGTGCTTCTGCTCATGTTTGTCAACATTTTGCCTCATTCATGTGCCCTAATAATAGGGGGAGCATGAAGTTCCCTAGTGATGGCAACCAAAACCTCTAGCTGCCATCGTCAGTGAGCTTCGAGCTCCCCTCCACACCACTTGAAAAAAAACCGAAAAGGAAGAAACCTCTCCCCTTGCTACTACCTCCTTTCTAGCCCCTCACGTTTCTTCCTCTTGCTCCTCTCCTGCTCACCTCCCTTCCAACCGTGCAACTCTTGCTTTCTCGCACTCTCTCACGCCTCTCTTTCACACGCTCCTCTTTCGCTTACCTCCAACCATCCGGCTACTGCTCTTTTCCACTTTCTCATACGCACACTTTTTTGGTCACCTCCCTTCCAACTGTACTCTCTCACAACTCTTTTCTAGCCTCCTCCCTTCTAGCTTGGCTCTTGCTCTCTCACATGCACACCTCGTCACATGACACACACCTCTTCTCTAGCAAATCCGCACACGCACACACATACTAGCAGGAATAGGATGAAGAGGAACAAGAACAAAAGAGCATAAAGGAGAGCTCTAGGTGAAGATGACAAATGGAGCACAATGGAGCTTGGCAATGGCGGATGCGCAGGAGGGAGAATGGGGTGGGGGGCGGGGGCGATAGGTAGGTAAGAGAGAGGAGTAAGTGAAATTTTTGAAAAAAATGGGTTGGTGGGGGGGGCAGGTCCCAAGAAAAGAAAACCTCACCCCAGGTGAGACAATCACCCTGGGGTGAGCTTCATCCCACCCAAAAAAACCCCAAAACGGGGTTTTTTGGATGGTGCACTGGTGGGTGCTGGGGTCACTCAGGCCCCTCTCGACCTGTTTTTGAGCTATGGCCCTACCCATTTTGAGGAGGTCATTGAGAACAGGTAGGCTACCGACCGCAGCTGCCTTGGTCAGAGCCAGTAAATGAATGCCATGCCAGCAAACTGTCTCAAAACGTCAACCGCGGAGCTGGTAGGTATAGGTGCTGCAAGGCCCTTGCAGAAGTACCAGCAACAAGTAATCACTGACCACACTGGTGGTACTGGCCCTTGTTACTCTAAAGGGAAGCCTGTCCCATTGGATTGCTAGCTGTCTACACCACCAGTGTTGTATGAAAATTTTACAAAAGTACCCAATACCAATACCCTGCCAGGCATGGACCAAGTAACCTGCACAAGGCAGCAGGTTACTGCATATAATCGAGCTGTGGGAGTGACAAGATTATGTGTAGTAGCCGAGCCTCAAGCCAGTTTCTGGACATAACCAGTTGTCTGCGGCAAGGAGTTATGCCAGCAGACCAAGGGCATGTCAGGGCACTCACACATGTGAGTTATAACTTGTGTGCAGCTCTCCAATGACGTGCTGCCATGCCTCCTGGCAAACGGTTATGAGAAAACCTTCTCCCCCCCCCCCCCCCCCCCCCCGGGCCCACGCGGAGTTTACAAGGAGGAGAACATCCCCCCACATCCTCTCCCCTTTTATCACC
>Ga0116231_10012134_pt1 | contig 12834 bp, 7 predicted proteins | sample S1TSphgellanicum_2_FD_89695 | JGI IMG/M metagenome (GOLD analysis project Ga0116231, IMG submission 89695) | Host-associated microbial communities from peat moss isolated from Minnesota, USA - S1T2_Fd - Sphagnum magellanicum MG | ecosystem: Host-associated > Plants > Peat moss > Unclassified... | reverse complement strand
TGTTTTCAAAATTAAAAATTCATTGGATTAATCTCAATCATTAAAGTTTTTGCCACTAAGATGATGACATGTGGCACACCATGGAACATTCATTGACCATTTGACACATGTTCAATATTCTAACACCAATTATATGGTGACACGTGGCAATCAAGGCCCACCTTTTTTTAAAAATTAAATATTAATTAATGAAATATAAGTCATTCAATTTATGGCTAATAACATGTGGTGCTTAGGTAGGTAGACAATAATTAAACTCTATTAAGTAAATAGGTTTATTTAGGTATGTAAGTAGGTTGAAAAATAGTTAGGCTTAGGTTATATAAATAGGTTTAAAATAATCTAATTTTATTTTTAGGTTTGACCATTTCATAAAGGTCAAGTTTTTTTCATTCATTCATCCCCAATGGCACTTGGTGTTTGGTTTCAACTTAACTATTACTCCTAGTTATATATTAAGCCAAATAGAATTGGAAGCCAAAGGATATGGGTTAAAACATTCCATTGCAAACTTCATGAACCAACCTAGTTGCACATTAGATGCAACTACTGTATTAAAGTATAATAGTCAGGGAGGGCTCTGTTGCTTGAAGCCCTCCTCTTGGCGCATCTAACACACTAAGAATCATTGAAAACAAATTAGAAATGAGAAAGTTATGGCCCCCCAAAGTAAAGGGGTCAAAAAACCTATAAAAAAAAACTATTGAGGCCGGTTCTTAAACACCCAGAAAGTTCATTTTATGTTTCTTTTTGCTATTAAAGTTCCAATGTGATTTGTAGGACTTCAGATAGCGCTTCTACAACACTTTAAATCGTTTAAAATGAATAAAAAATAAGAAAGTTACGAGCTTTGAAAGTAGGAGGGGTCCTAAAAAAAAAAAAAAAACAAAACGTTTTATAACTTTGAAAGTTTATTTTTCTTATTTTTCTTCTTGTTAGTGTTTCATTATTCCTTTTCATTTGCACTTCAAAGGTGAATATAATATATTTAATAATTATGATTGCTTAATGAAAATATGATTTTAATATTATTATCTGGTTTAAATTAATAATTGCTTAGAACGTTTGTATACTTGTAAGTTAATTGGTGTAGCTTATTTACATTAATATTTTAAGATAAATAAAAAATTAAATATATAATACCTATTGATTATATATATAATTTATTATCCCTATAATTATAATAAAAATTAATTAATAATTATGATTATTTATAATAAATTAAAAAATATTATCATATTAATTGATTTTGAATAATTTTTTGTTTAATCAAATGTAAATTTTCTGAAAAATATTCCAAAATAAAATAAACTCAAACATATTAAAACCATGGTTTAGTTTAATTTAGTTTAATTTAATTTAACATAATTTAATTTAACCATATTTAATTTATTTTAATTTATTTTATTCACAATAAATATAATCTAATTTATTTTTGCCATAAATATTATAACCTAACTTAATTTAACCATAATTAATTTGGCTTAACTTAATTTAGCCATATTTATTTTAGCTTAGTTTAATTTAGCTTAATTTTGTTTAACCATAATTAATATAGTTTAATTTAATTTAGCCTAACTTGATTTAGCCATAATTAGTTTGGCTTAACTTAATTTAGCCATAATCGGTTTAATCTAATAAATTTAGCCATGGTTAATTTTAGCCTAATTTAATTTAGCCATGGTTAGTTTAACTTTTTAGTTTATTTAACCTAAGTTAGTTTAGGCTAGCTTAAGTCAGCATGGGGTTAACCTTAGTACTATAGGTACATAATATTATTATATATAGCCTATGTAGATATATTAAGTATAGTATTTAAATATGTATAAGTTTAGGCCATTATTTTTATGACACGTGTCCATGTTGTACACATTTAGTTGTATGTTAGTTGCACACATAACCGTATGGCCCTAAAATTATACAATACCAAATTTGTAGTTGTAAACATGACCAAGATAGTTATAAACGACAACCAGTTGCATAGTGACTAGTTGCAAATGACAAGATTTCTAGTAGTGATACAATCTAAATTGCTATTGGTGTGGGGTAACCCCACACATTAACTCGTCTACAATGGTTATTTGATCAGACATCTTGCTTATAAATTATAATTGTTCTCAAATGTGTTGGATCTATTTCACTTCAATAAAATAATCTTTTATGGCCTTTCACAACCATTTCAATCTTTCCCATTAATTTTTGTTGGTTGTCAAAAAAAGAGTTTTCAGGTGTGGATGGTTCATTAATGATGAATAATAAACTACTTATAGATCATGTTTCATGGGCTTTTAAGTAAAAGAATGTACACAATCAACTAGCCCATTAAGCTAGATTATGTCAATTTGCTATATTGTTGTTGTAAAAGGGCCCATTATTTGTGCAAGATTTAATTGTTAAGGAAAGTTCTTGTGGTCCAGTGTCTACAAGTCGTACAACAAATCAATTTTGTTGCTGGAAAAAGCCAAAGTAACATGTGATGTGAAGTCATTAGCAACATGAGCTTACCAATCATGCCTTTGGGCTTGGGGAGAAATCATACAAAACTTGTATACTTTGTTTGTGTCATTAATAATGTCATTTAATTCTTTTATCTGCATGATGGGGGGGTTTGTTTTTTCCTTCCTAACATGTCTATCACTTATAAATTATAATTTATTGTGTTTGTGGAAAGAACAACTAATATTTGCCACAAATGGATTTGGACGTATAATTTTTCAAATGATACTTATTGATTTATCCTTTTTTTTTCTTCCCCTTCTCTTTTCTTGTTGACCATATTGTTTGTTGGCATATGAAGCAAGCTTTGTACATGCCTAATTGACAACCCATATTAGACAAACATTTTGAAAGAAGGCTGGGACAATTTGGTCTTTGGGTGCCTTAAAATATAATCATCTTGGGTGATTTATATGGTTGCGTACATGGAAGAATATGGTAATTCCATTGGATGTAAATTATTATTCTTGTATCATTTGAATGGGTAGAGGGTCTTTTGTTGTTTTTTTATTAAAAAAAAAACAATGAATAGTTAAAAGCAAAAAATGTGTGTTTTGGTATTTGATCCTTTAGTGTGGTTTTTTGGTCTACGATAATCGTGTTTGCAATGCTTTAGAATAGGCTACAAACACTTAGGATTTGAGCTAGCCATGATCCATGTTGCCCAAGATGTAATATTGCTTACATGAATTCACTTTGGGAAATTATTGTGGGGGTGTTGGATGCCTAATTCACAATTAGCTCCTATTTGAAGATATTGGATAACAACTTCTACATAAGGAATGTTTATTATTGATATTTTACCTTGAATGATTATATGCTACAAAATGTGATAGATTGTATGTTTTAACTTAAGTGTTAATTTTTTTCCATATAATGACAAGGACTAGACAACTTGTTTAATGTTAACTTGAAGTGAAAACTATATGTACATCAAAATTGTATCAACATCATTTGACTGAAATCTTCAACCTAAATTCAAAATTCTATTTACACGAAAATCTCTAATGAATATAATACCCATACATATAGCCATTGAAACTAGTTTTTCCCTTCTTATGGTTTCATTATTAAAAGTAGTGATTAGATCTCTTCTAATGTTTCCTATAGTGCTATAAATTGCTTTTATATCTTGTCAAGTTTTAGGTTGTTTATAGGGTAGGCCTTGTAATGTGTTTCAAACAGTCTTAAATATTATTGTTGTAGCATTTTCACCCCATTCCTTTTGATAAATCCTAATATTCTATTATTGTTTCAATTGTAGTTTTTTTTATTCTTGTACATATTTAATTTTAGTTATACAAAATTTGTACTAGAAATCCAAAGAAAATTTGAAATGTTTTCAACATGTCTTCATAGCCTAAATACCTATACATAGTTATGAATCTAGCATAATGTTGCCACAATTTACTGCTCATATTGCTATGAAGAATAAAAACAAAACAAATCATGTAAAAATCTATAAAAAAAATAAATCCAAGTTCATAGTTCCATAACTCTATGTACCTTTTCAAAATTGTTCCATATCCATAACTACTATTCTTTTTTTCTATCTTTCATGTACTCCTAGTATTGAACCTTCCAAAAACAACAAACTTAATTAGGAAAAACCCCCTAAACAAAATATCAGAGCCTTTTTCATTCTCAAATTTCTTACTTAAAACACCATTTGAACTCCACCTCAATAGTCCTAATCTCACCTACCCTATATTTACTAAACCTACCTTGTCCAACTTGTCTCAGAATAGACATCATAGTGCTTATTCCCCATGCTTATTTGGTTTGATTACTATAATATAATTTTTCCTTTAACATTACCCCCCCTATGCTTTGGATTCCATCCTTGAAATCATGTTAAAGAAATCTAGACTAAAAGAACCCAAAAACTACAAAATAAACCATCCTTTATTCTTGTTTATTCTGCAATTGTATTCTATGGTTCCACAAACTTTTGATCCTCCATTACACGAATTTCCTTAATCTGTGAAGTTTGCTATAGTCATTCTTACTATTATACTTTTGTAATGGTCTATGTATGGCCATTATCTCCCTCCTCCTATGAAGTTGCTACTATTGCAATTGCTATAACAAATGAGGTTTTACTAAGACTTATGTTGGGACCTACCCTTCAACTTGTGCTATAGTCTGTTCATCCACAACCTCTTTTGTAATATCTCCTCCCTTCAAATCTACAAGTGAGCTTGATTAAGCTTCTTGAGCTTCTCCACTTAGACTTGGCTCATACTAATTGAAATCTGAAATATTGAAGTTGTCCTCAAGAGTTACAAAAGGTCATTCATATTTGAATTCTAGATATTCTTCCATGTGTGCTTTAAGCCTTTTTCTACAGTTGGCTTCATCTATTTTGTGCTCATTAAACAAAGGACTTGTAAACCTATCTAAAACATATCCTGAACTAAGTTCCACCAAGTGTCAACATCAAATGCATGTAGTTGTAAGGACTTATGCTTAGTCCCCATAATTATGTTTTACATTAGTAAATTATCATACTCCTTCAATCTATGCTTGGAATTGGATATGGCTCCATAACTATGATTAATTTCACAACTTTGTTTAGCCTTGTTGCATCTTGCTACATCTTCTGGATTAATCTGTTACACATAACCTAGGTTCTATCCTTCTCCCTCACAACTTTATTCCTTTGGTGCATAGTAATTTGAAGCTCCTCCTTGAGTTTAAAATTTTTCGTTTCCTATACATGTACCTATTGTTGGAGACTTTCTTTGTTTCATTGCAAGGTTATAGATCTAATCTCCAAATCATCTACTTCTTTCTTCATGACCCAATATTTGACATCCTCTCGTCTCATACAACTGCATTTGTTACTCTAGAGTTGCCTTCCTTTATTTCACCATAAGAAGTTCCATTTGCAACTAGTTTAGTTCTTTCTCCTTAACTTGAAATGCCTTTTGGATTTTAACTACAATTGCACAGATGTGATGTTATAAATCTTGAACCTCTTGTTATGCAATTGCAACTTTATTCTCCAATTTTTGCTTTTCTACTTCATTATTTTCACACAACAATTTGAGTCTCGACAATTCAATTCTAGTTTGCTCCATCTTCCTACCATAATTTGTTACATGTTGGAATAGTCTTGTAATATGATGATCCTCCTCTACCTACTAATGTAATGAACCTCTTATGTGTGGGGTTTGAAAAATTGGAATTGTGCCCTTAGATGTTTTTGTAAATGGGTTTTCACTCCTATATGTGCCAAATCTATCCCCTAATTCTTACGTCCCTACTAAAAATGATGGTCTCCCTTCTTGATTTGCAGTTGGTTTTGTGGTTTGTAACTAAACCTCTTATTGATGATGTTAGGGAGATGAAGAATGTGATGGAAACCACTTAGCTGGATTTTTTTTCTAGAGATACAGATTTCTCCCTTCGGTGCACTTGTGGTATGTCTTGATCCGTAAGTGGTGGAACCTATTGAACAACTTGACCGTTCAACTATAGTTCCTATTTGGCCACTTGTTCAAGGTTTGGAATATCTACAACTAGTGCAAGTCGTTGTGCCTCCTCCTTGGTCTTAGTATGGTATGTGATGCCAAAACTTTTAGATTGAGAATTGTTATTCACATCTACTTCCTTCTTTTGATCACCAGAAGTTTCTCTTCTTTCCTTTTCCTCAAAATCTTCTATAGTTTTCTACTCCCTGGCCTACATTTGTTGTGGCGATCTAATAGATGAAGCAAGAGGTCGTTTAGTTTGCTACAAACAGTCCCTCAATTTTGAAGTATTGACCCTTGAGGTCGATGCATCATGTACTCTAGTTGATACCTCTTGTAGTGGAGTTTGTTGTGTTGGGGAATAAGTGTTGTATCAAAATCTTAATAACTAATGCAATGACAAACAAATTTCTTTGGATAAAGCTTGACTGCTCCCATCATGACCTTAGTCTAGGAGGTTGTCCATTTTATCAATTCTTTTTGTAGTTGCTTAAACAAATTGTGTGCCTAATCTACTACCTTTCCTTGCATAGTTGTCATGATTGATATTGCATTTCTGTTATTAAAATAATAGATTTTATCCCTCTAGTAAATGACTTGAATTAGTGTAGGAAGATGAATATCATAGGGTGGCTTCATCTTATTAACACTCCATTGTTCTATTTAAACATACGTTCATGGCAAGGCAATATACTAAAACATGGTTTTTGCAGTTTGCTTGTCTACCTCCTTCTATTATTTCCAACCTTTGTTGAAAATCTTGAAGACATCCACAGTCAAATGTTTATTGACTACAACAATTTTCTCTCCCATCTTGGCATATATAAATTTTCCCTTAATCTGATAAGTGTCAAGAAACTCCACTAGCTAGTCATGACATGGTGTTCTCCATTGTAGTTTTAATAATCTTACCAATCTTCCTCTAGACGCCCATCATTTTTCATCCTTTTCCATACTGACCCAGGCTGTAATTCTTTCCAACTCTTGGGCATACGTTTGTTCTATTGGTGTGAAAATCTACCTTTCTTAATTTAATGAAAGTATTGACCTAGTTTGACACGCCCTGATACTATTTTTCTTCTTCTTCCTATTAGACTTAAACAAACTAGGTTTTGAAGAACCTGGAATAGTTAACGGTGCAAATTTTGTAGTTGCTTGTGGTGCTAGAGTTGTCACTTGTCTCAATGCTTGAAGAAAGCAAAGGTTGTCCATCCTCACCCTTTGAATCCGTGAACACCACTATTGCTACTTTTGCTTATGGCCTTGAAATTTTGCATTCTCTCAAAAACCATAGCCACTTCTTGGTGTCACTCCTTATGCATGCTTTAGTCCACAATGTGAATTTGATCCTTTTCCTAGGATCGTAATTTAGAGAAGATTTTGGAGATCAAACTTGAAGTGATGTTGGATTTGCAATTTTAGAATGTGTGGCATGACCCACCTCCTATGTTCCTAATTCCATAGCAAGTGCTTCTTATGCTTCTTGTTCTCATTAATGAATCAAATTTCTACGTTCTTTCTCCTTCTCTCAAACAATTCTTTTAAGTTTTTCTACCAAGCTCTTGTCATTCATTTTGATATGCTATAATGTGTGGAGTTGGAAAAGTTAAGAAAAAATAGTTGTTCATAGTCGACATCATGCCAATTCAATGCCACTACCTCCCACACCCCTAGATGTGTCATTGTACTTGTTAAAGTTTTGGGATTTGAAATAGTGATTCTTGCACTACCACCTATCACTAAATGTTTTTCATCCAATTCAACCTTCACAAGAGCATCATTCATCTGTTGCATAGAAGTTCCATTGTTTGGTACCATTTGTACCATAAACATAGATTTGTCCAAATGTTCATATTCATTATCATCCATCTTGATATCTTTCTATCCGTCCCAATACACTAGTTCATGTCGATACATAGTCTATGCTTCTGTAAACCGTCATGCAAGTTTGATCAGTCCAACAAAATCTAGTCCCCATTTCATAAATGGTTCCTTTGGTAAGGTTGTAATTAGTTCAACCAAACTCTATGTGGCTAAACCTCTAGCTCTTTGGCATGTTTCACAAGATTTGTAGAATTCAAAAGTATCATGAAATAACTTTGGCCACTAATATCCTGCATCAAGAATCTTTTTAGTAGTGATGTTTGTTGCAAAATGGCCTTCATGAAGTTCCCATAATATTGTTTGTGCTTCATCTATGGTTACATAACATCTAAATATGTTGTCTTGACCCATACAGTATAAGATGCCCTTTTGTAAAGTAAAAGGTTTTGCTCTTATTGCCAATAATTATTTCCAAATATTGGTCAATATCCCAAGCATTTAACCCATCTACAAATCCTAACGTCCTCTAGCCATATTAGCTGTAACATGAACAAAAAAACATATGTAATTTGATCATGTACCCTAATTAGCACTATAATATTCAAAAGTCTAGATAGTTCATCGGATACTACATGTGTATAACCTAGTTTGTATACTATAATAAACTCATATTCCAAAACAAATAATAACCATCTAGCAATACATCTTAAGACTTGTGATTTGTTTACTAAATAAATTAGAGCCATGTGATCTACATAAAAACTTGTTACCCAAAAGGTAATGTCTAAACTTATGTAATGTAAATACCATTGCTAATGCTTCATGTTCTATGCTATTGTAGTTCCTCTTGGCACTATTTAGTAATCTAGAGGCATAAACAATATGTTAGTCATGTTTTCCTATTATATTATGAATTAACATGGCACCTATAACTAATAAACATGCATATGTATGCACATGAAATTCAACATCCCAATTAGGAGATATTAAAATAAATTTCTGAGTCATGGATTATAATACCACAAATTGTTAAACTTTAGTTCCATAGTTTTTTTTAATATTAATGATTTGAATCTTGATAAACCTCCAAGTAATAATTATTAAGAATTGAATTAGCCTTTGGATATTTCAGTGTAGAAGACTCTTTTATTTAAATTGATGCAAGGCTTAGTTAATTTAGGACCTAGTAAACCTTTTTAAGTGCATTATCCTTTTATGTTGTAGAAAAGGGAAAAGGGATGTAGAGTTAGATGTGATTTATTGGTGTATTGGGAATACAAGCCCATAATTAACAATAACATTTCGCCATGACAATATTAAGTTAGTATGTAGAATAATTTTCAAGCACGAATGATGTACTTGAAAGATTTTTAGGACGCAATCTTAATACATCTTTATTAAAGTCTTCATTTCTATCAGATTCTTAAATAGAATCAAAATCAAACTTAAGTATTAACATTCCACCTAAATGACCTTTATTGAATCACAACTTAGTAAAAAACTTTAAGGGGATAAATCAAAATTACAAAAACTCCAGAATGCGACAAATGGTGCGAGCTAAGTATTCGGCTTGATGTTCCATGGAAAGGGGGTTGATTGGGCCTCGCAACCAACGATAATGGCCATCATCGGAAACCCAAGTTCGACAATGAAAACGAACGTTGTCGTCGTCTTCACATTGACACTCTTCAAACCTTTCCGGTGCGACTCCACAAGTAGGAACAAATTCTAAATAGATTGTTAAGGCATGTGGGTTAGGAGACAATCGACGATCCCATGCCGAACAATCGACTCAAGTGCGCACCATTCTTCTAGACGGTTTTTCTTCGCACGACCATTGAAAGACATCACGTCAAACGGTGCTTCTTCAAGCTTTTCCTTTTCTACTAATGAAACTGGAAGATTCAAGGGCGTAGCGACATTATCCACCATGACTAAATTCTCACTTGCATTAACAAAAACCAAGAGGGTAGCAAAAACAATGTAGTACTTCACTACTAGAAATTTTGTCTTTTGCAACTTGTCTTATGCAATTAAAAAATCTCACATGTAACTATTTTGGAGTTGCATGCAACATGTGCAGTTGCATGCGACATTTTTTAGTTGCATAAAACAAGTTACAAAAGACAAAATTTCTAATAGTGCTTGTGTTCAGAAGGGGTCGAGGCTTTTTTATTTAACAAATTAAGGTAAGCATAAGGTGTGGGAATGACGACGAAACCTCATGAAAATTCAAACATCTTAGATCTAATGGATTCATCAAACCCTAATTTCAACGATGGATCTAAAAATATGTGGGGGTTTTTGTGATGCAAATTTTAATTCCAATTTACTATGTACTACATAGTTAATTAGTGCATGGAAGAAAAAAAAAGTAAGGGATATAAAAAAAGTAAATGGTACGCGGGGATGTTACTTCAACCATTGAATTAATTTAATCAAGTAAGGACTCAAGGATGTTTATTTGTTACTACCGATAAATTATCCTAATAGTTAATTACTTGAAATAATTAGGATGAAGAAGTAGGATGTGAGGGTTAACGGATGAAAAGGATAAGGATCAAGCTCAAAAACCTCATCAAGATATCCAAGATAAGGGGAGGGATGAGTCCTGCAATCTCATTAGTCATGAGGATTGTCATCCTATTTGATTCGAGGATGGAATATTTTTTGGTGTCTCATTAGGCCCAAGAATTTTCATTCTAAAATCAATTGGAGGGCAAATCATTCTCAATTTTCGTTAGCTCTTGAAGGATGAGGAGCCCATTGATTGAAGGGGAGGATTTTGAAGCTTCCATTGGGCAAGGGGAACAAATTCAAGGAAGGGTCATGAAGGCTTACCAAGGGAGAGAGAAGTATCTTATTAGGGGAAGGGGAAAAGAAAAAAATGAATGTGTGAGGAAAAGATTAGTTTTTATGTGCGGAAAGGTGTTGTTCATGAAAAATATGTGTGCAAGAAATAAACATGGAAGGATTTCCATGACAAAGCTTCTAGAGTTTTATTTCAAATAGTTGTTCCTCCCAAATTCACCGTTGGATTTGTTTCAAACTTAAAATAGTTCTTGTTTAGGAGGTGTAAAAGGTTTTTTTCAAATTTCAGCATCATCAGTTTGGTTGTAAGGGAGCTACACTTGCCGGGAGTAGAAGGTGTTTATAGTGGAGTTCATGGAAGGATTTCCATGACAAAGCTTCTGGAGTTTTATTTCAATAAGTTGTTCTTCCCAAATCCACCGTTGGATTTGTGTCAAACCTTTAAAAGTTTTTGTTTAGGAGATGTACAAGGTTCTCTTTCAAATTTCAACATCATTAGTTTGTCTGTAAGGGAGCTACATTTGCCAAAGTAGAGGGTGTTTGTAATGGAGTTCATGGAAGGATTTCCATGACAAAGCCTCTGCATTTTTATTTCAAATAGTTGTTCCTCCCAAATCCATCATTAAATTTGTGTCAAACTTAAAATAATTCTTGTTTAGGAGGTGTAAAAGGTTATTTCCAAATTTCAGCATCACCAATTTGGCTGTAAGGGAGCTACATTTGCCATAAGTAGAGGGGGGTTGAAATTGTCTATTTTTTCTTCAATCTAAGCAAAGTGATTTTTAGTCCCAAGGCTTAACTCTTGATCAAAAAAAAAAAACTTATAAGATTTTGTAACATGGTGTTAAAAATACTATTCGTTTTTAATTCCCAATGTTGATGAATGTGTGAAACATTCATCAAAAGGATGAATAATATTCACATCCTTGTAATAGTTAGGTTAGGGTTTAGAAATGGAGATTACTTAGGGTTTGGCGGCGGCTAGGGTTAGGGTTTAACGCCGGCTAGGGTTAGGGTTTGGTGGCAGCTAGGTTAAAGTGGCGGCTAAAGTTAGGGTTTGGCGGCGGCTAGGTTAGGGTTAAGTGGCGGCTACTTTAGGGCTAGGAGATAGTATATAATGGAGTGGTTTTGAGTTGTCTTTCATTCTTTCCTTTCATGGTTTTTGAGTGCACATAGAACCTTCAAGCTTTGTTAGTTGTTGCAAGCCATAGTTTTGTGATTGCATTAATTGAAAGCATACAACTTTTGTATTGTTCTTGTTAGTTAATACAATTGTTCTATTTCATGAACCTTGAGTGTGTTCCATTTCTTGCTTGTTTTCAACTTGTTTCCAATAGGTTATGGGTCCACACCAAGCAAGAGAAAGAATATTGTGTTAGAACAAGAAATAGTGAAAGGTTTTGATCTTGTATTGCATAGAAAAAGGGAGAGAATTTTTTTGAGAGACAATTTTTTGTTTGCAAAATAAGTGGGAGTTCATTTCCAAGTGGTGGCATACAAGGAGCTTACAACTTTTCCAAGTGAGTGAGAGGTGTGGAAGAGATTTCTTCAAGGTGTTGTAAGTTCTCAAATGTGAAAAAGTGTTCTTCAAGTCTTGAAGTTTCAAGTTTTAAGTTCAAAGTGTGTGAAAGAGAGTTCTTCAAAGTGTCCTAGGATTTCAAAGTGTGTGGAAGAGAGTTCTTCAAGTTGTTGAGAGTTTCAACGTTAAAGTTTGAGAGAATGTGGAAGAGAGTTCTTCGAGTTGTTGAAGAATTTCAACATTTAAGTTTGACATTTGTGCAACAAAGTTTTTCAAGTGTTTGAGGGTTTTTTGTAAAGGTTTTGCTTGATGACATATAGCAATTGAGTGGAAGAGATTTGAAGTGAGGTATTCAAACATTAGCAAGTTTTTCATCTTGAAATTTTCCCACTTTCCCTTCCTTCGAATAAAAAACAAACATAGAATGTTTGTTTTAACATTTGTGACACACCAAATGTCATCCTTCCAAATGGAGTCTTTGAAAGTCATGGAAAAGTTTGATGGTGGCAACTTTCAACTTTCGAAGATCAAGATGCGCATGATGCTTTCTAAGCACGGGCTTTGGAAGTTTGTTAATGGAAGTGTAACAATTCCTCATGATGAAGATCAAATCACGGATTATAACGAAAAGGCGACCAAGGCATTTGCACTACTTTGTGAACATCTCACGGATGCACAACTTGCACACATTCAATATTGCGAAAATGT
>Ga0116231_10012133_pt1 | contig 12835 bp, 5 predicted proteins | sample S1TSphgellanicum_2_FD_89695 | JGI IMG/M metagenome (GOLD analysis project Ga0116231, IMG submission 89695) | Host-associated microbial communities from peat moss isolated from Minnesota, USA - S1T2_Fd - Sphagnum magellanicum MG | ecosystem: Host-associated > Plants > Peat moss > Unclassified... | reverse complement strand
ACCATCCTTGAGCTTGAATTTTTCCCTTGCCTCTGTCCATTGGTAGAATCTACTAAGTTTTTCTGTTACACAATTCCCCCACTTAATAATAATCCTGCTTGATGCAATTATTGGGCTCATAAGATGGAAATCCCCAAATTCTCCACCTACAAATGTGTTACCCCACACCACGCACCTACTTGTTGGATAGATTCTACCTGACTAAGGGGAAAATTGGATATCAGCTCCCATTTGTTTTCAAGCCTTCATGATCATAATCCAAACTTCAGGCCTAGGTGAAAAGAAATGTTTGATTGACCAACGCCCAATTTAGATCCAACTCCCCCCTAATATTTTGTGAGGTCTTACAACACGCCAATTTGAACCTTGATAGAGCTTTGAGTCACTTGGTTCAAGTGCAAACAATACCCACTTACAAAGTAAAGCAAAAAGTGCCTCCCCAAGATTGATCAAACCCAATCTACCAATTTTTTTAATGCTTATAGCAATCAAATCAATTCATTCTCGTTCATTCTAATCTAAGTATGATGTTCATTTCTTAACCATAAAAAGTTTCATATAAGTGTTTTGCATTTGTTCACTACCTTCTTGGACAACACCCCCCCCACCCCCCCCATAAATTTAATAAAAACAATAGAAAGGAAATTAGTATTCAATTAATACTCACCCCTCTCATCTTGCTAGCAATAGATGCACTACACGTCAATATTTTAGCTTCTTTCTAATTTTTTCTAGAAGAAACTCATCGACCTATTTCATATAAGTAGGACTCCTAATTTAAATAAATCCTCATCACTTGCCCATCTCCAATTGAAATTTTCAATCCAATTTGGTCTGCTCTAACATTTTGTATTTTCAAAATGCTATCAACTCCTCCTAGTTAAAATCTCTAATCCACCAATGGATAAGAACAATTTTAACAAATTGTACACATTCCACAAGTTGTCTTCATCCCTTATGACTAAAATTGTTCTGTCATGTGCATATTGCGACAAGGTTTGTTGTTTTACTCCTACTAGCAGAGTGATGACTTTGATTTCCCACAATCTTTGAACTTCTTTCATCATGTAGTTTAAACCTCTCTACAATGATAAATAGTTAAGGGGCTAATGGGCACCCTTGCCTAATTCCTCTCTCAATTTCCAAAGCCTTTGTTATATTGTGATTCAAGCAAATTAACACTTAGCATTTTGGAGTAACAATCTCACCATACCAATGAAAGTTTCTTGCCATGCCCATCTTACTTTGTCATAAGCCTTGGCAAAATCCAACTTGAGAAAAACCAATGATTAGTTAAACCTCATGTCAATAGTTTTGTAAGGTAAAATGACATTGTCCACAATATATTTAGGGGGAAAAAAACAAATTGATTTGCATCAATCACTTCCATGAAAATTAGTTGCAATGTCAATCATAAGGCTTTAACAAAACTTTTGTAAAAGACATTTAAAAATAATCCAACACCAACTACTTAAGTTCTCCTTCTCACTTGATTTAAATGAAAGGGTTTTTAAATTTTTATTCACTCTATTGGGCAAACATCCTTCTTTGATTGCTACCTCTCTCATTTTGAAAATTTCTTCCTCAATTATACCCAAACAAATGTGTAAAATTTAATCACAAACTTGTTCAAGCTTAGGGACTTGCCTTTGGCCATGGATCTAAAAACTAGATGAACCTCTTTTAATGAAATTGGTTTGCTAAACATGAATTCATCACATTGCAAATAATTCCTTGCGATGGATTTAGGTGCATTAACCCTTAGTTTTTCTTGTTTAAGGGATAACTTCCCAACTTTGTATAACTTACTATAAAAGCTACAACAAATCTTTTCCAAATGTTCTTTTTTAGTTACAACAACTTTGTTTGTGTCCTTGAGAATAGAAATCATTGTCTTACTAGGTTTTGTTTTAACTATTAAGAATAATTATTTGATGACTACATTAGTACTAAAGGTATAAGACTACTATACATAGCTTAAATAAATATATTGAATGTACTAATGTGGGTATGTATTAACTTGAGCCATGATTTTATGACATGTGTCCATTCTGTACATTATTAGTTACATGTTAGTTGAATGAACAATCATATGACCCAAAGATTAAATAATATTAATTTTGTAGTTACAAGCACAACCAATTTAGTTGTGAATGACATGTAGTTGCATGTAGTTACAAAATGACTAATTGTAAACGACATGAATTCTACAAGTGTTTTGTGAGTTTTATAAAAAAATTATCTTGTGATTGTTCCTTAAGTTGACTTCAATAATCATTTTTTCATTTGCAAATGGTGTCACATTTTTTTCCAAGGCTTTCTACTATCATTTTACTTCCTCTTAATTTCCTTGGAGACCAAATCATGAGTGCAACATCCTCAACACCTACTTGACATTGTTCTTTTGGCAAATTATCCTAATTTGAATTTGTTTAAATGTGTAGGCTGTCTACACTTTCATCTTGCTACCTAAATGGGAATTTTTTATGTTCCTTAGTCTCTTTATTCATCTTTTCAACTTGCAACACAATTTTGATTTCTTAAATATGGGGAAAAGGTTTGAATAATAGACCTTTCACATTTGTAAAAAAAGTTTGACTTTTACCTTTTTATTTCTAATGTCTTTTGTTGTAACATTTGCCTTAAAATAGATGCCCTAAAGCATATTTCATGAGGTCATTTTTTTCTTTTAGCTTTTGCAGTTTACTTTATGTTTGATTTTTTTCCATCATCTCTATTTTTGTTTCACCTTTCATTCCTTTAGAGCTCCATTCTTTCCTTGCATGTTTCATTTTCTCACATTTTGTTTCATTTCTCATTATTTTGGAATTCTCATTCTTTCATTGTCTCATGGTCACAACTTTGCTTTAAAGTTTAAATGTGTTCTTTAATTTTAGAGCTTTGTTAGTTTGTTTTTACAACACTCAAATGAATTTTCTTTAGTTTGTGACTATAAGATCACAATGATTTATATTGACATGTTCAAATTTCTTCTTCACGTACGCCAATATTAAACACTTCCAAGTTTTCTATTTTGTTGGATGTTGTTGAAGTGCCTTTTGCTCTAATGTGTGAAGGCTATTATTTGTTTTACGTGTTGCTTAAAAATCATAAAGATTTTCTTTTTCTCCATTTGTGCCATCATCAAAACACAGTTTTCTTATTCAATCCCAATTCGTTATTATCTTTTCTTTGTGCCATTTTTCATTTTTTCATGTTTCTTTTTTGCAAAAGTTTGTTATTTGTAGCAATGTTTTACCTTTTTTCCTTTATGTGTAGGTGTCTTTCAATAGTTTTTTGTTGCTTTGTGTTTTTTTCATCTTGAACATCATGTGTTTTTTCAATTTACAAAATTGTTTTTATTTTTTCTTTTGATATACACTATAAGTTTCTCTTTTTCTCCTTGTTTTTAAAAAAAAATTCAATGTTCCATAATGATGAACCAACTTCCAAAAAGCCTTATAGTGAGTCTTTTAAATAAATTGTTGATGAAACTTTCAATAAATTTACATTAGAATAAAAAGGATAATAAGGAAATTAGATAGTGTTGTTGATCCATTGTTTTTGTTCATGTGGGAATGAATATTTTTTTCTTTACATTTATTTTTAGTTAGTGTTTTGTTTTTGTAAGAAGCTCTTGTTGAAAATCAAACTAATATGGCACCTTTCAATTCCATTGTTGTTGTTAATGAAAGTCCATGAACTACTATTTGTTGTTAGTATTATGGCTTTGAAATCAAAAGTTTATATTATTGTTAATCTTACCTCATGGTTGAAAGTTTTTACTATGATGATGTTGTTCAAAAGAAGACTATAGTGCAAGCTTAAAATTCAAGTGAATCCATTGTTGATGTTGATGATAACTTCTTTAATTAAATGTTTGATTTCAGATTTCCTAAAAACAAACCATAGTTAAATCCATCCATGGTCAATAGTCACTAAAGGTTCTCAATGTAACATGTCCAAACAAGTTTTTAGTCATGTTGTCAAGATTGCCCAATAATAATTAACTTTATTGTTGATCCAAAATCCATTTCTAGTTTGACATCAAATGCAATCGACAAAATAATATGATTTTGTTTTGATTATTTTGAACTTTCACTTGAACTCATCATACATTAAATTTGCAAATTCATGGTTGATACATGTGTAGATTTGCAATTGATTCATTTTTTATGTCTTTGTTACAATTGTTGGCCCATGGAAGATTCATGGTTGGTTCAATATTTATGGTAAATAATAAACTTTGATTGTATAAATGGTGTGACATAAAACTATAATTTAAAAAATTTAAGGCAAAGCTTGTAAGTTGTGTGACATAAAATTAAAGAACTAAAAAAATTAGAATAAAAAGATAATATTAAAAAAAGAAAATTAAAAAAAGAAGAATGATAAAGACAAAAAGGAAAAAGGATCAAAGATTAAAAAAAGATTAAAAATAAAAGATTAAAAAATTAAAAAATTAAAAAAGATGAAAACTAAAACTATACCTTCCAAAATCTAAAAGGCCCAATTGATAGGCTATGTTAGGCCTTCCAAATTTTAGAAAGTGAAGTGTAGAATTTAGGCCAAGGAGGTGCTTAAAAAAGGTTTTGGAGGAGGGTCAACATAATTTGAAAGTTTTTTGTGACTCAGTTTTGTTGGATCTTATTCGCCTTGTCATCAACCAAAGTTGGGTATCTTGTAAAGGATTTTTTGTTTAAAAATGTGTGATATTTTCCCATTTAATGTGTTAAGTTGTTATATTAATGACCACAATCCACATTTGTTAGTTGAGAAAACCTAAAACTTCTTTAAGTGTCCCACTATATTTTAGAACCCATAGTTATCAAGTTAGGGTCTAGGTTAGGATTAGAGTTTAAGGTGAAAGTTAGGTTTTGTAAACAATAAATAGTTTAAAAACTTTCAATTTATTTAATTTGTGACCTTAATAAAAAATCAATTAAAAATATTTGATTACAATGATATCAATTCGAACCATTTAATAAATAGGTATTTGGGATAGAAAAAAAGTAGACTTTAAAGAACCTCCATGATTATTTGATTTTAATTATTTTTTAAAAAATCAGCATCAAGTGATGTTTTAAATTAAAAAACTGATCTTTGCCCCACATGTAAAAGGTGAAGGTGAGTGTTTTTGCACTTGATAAGGGTATCCTAAGTCCTTTTGATTTGCATATCATCATAGCCTCATGGTTTATAAATGTCTAATTCATGATTCTTTTCCTATTATAAATCAAATATTAGCCAATGTGTAGGGTAAGGATTAGACATAGGTTTGCACCCAATTACCATTTCACTTAACACCTTTTTCTTGTGATGCCCTCGACTAAGGGCTTTATTCCACACATAGTATTATCAAAATTTGAAAAAACATGGAAAATTTTGGTGGGAAAACAAATAATGCCTCCATGAAATAGAATTTTGTATGATTTCTCAAAAGTCAAATTTTGGTGTAGAACACGTTTGAATACACAAAAACATTTCAATAAGTTTTTATCAATGGGGGGGAGTCCTAACATGCAGAGGCCTTTATTTGGAGAATTGGATGTTTTATAAATTAAAAGGAATAGAAAATTTTAATTAGATATCCTTTGAATGTGACAACACTTGAGTGATAAAGCTCTATAGGATCAAAGGAACATATTCTTAAACTTTTTATTACCTTCTTAATTACATCTAAAGTAAGGGTCTTGAGGAATTAGCATGTTTCGACTTTACTTTTAATGAGCCCACTAGTTTTGGTTTAGGCAATTCAACAGTCCATAGACATCCACCCATGACAATCATTAATTTGACTTTCCAACACTAGACAAAACCAATGTCCTTCATAAGTAACACCTCAAGTGAGAAAGCTAAAAAATAACATCATAAACCCAACCACATTCCAACAACCATCAAATTTGTCCCCAACAAGATAATTTGCAACAAAACCTACATGATTTGAGATTGTGGTAATTAACAAGGTAGAATTTTCTATCTAGATGTATCATTAGAAAATTCCCATAACAACAAAGGTTTTTGAAGCTAATTTTCCTTTTGAAACTCCCATGATAGTGTATACTTTTTCTCCATGTATCATAAAATAAACACATTTCCCAACAAGTTCCCAAGACAACCCAAACCCATCACAAGTTGAATTGCTTTGGATTGTTTTCAAAAAATTTAGAATGTTTCATTAATTCCCATTACTACAAATTATGGTTTTTTAAGAGGTTCAAATTGACTAACCTTATCATTTTTGACTAATGGACATGTGCATTTGATTAAAGGCCAAGGGTTCAAACGACACATGTATTTATTGACCGATCAATTTGACTATAACAGATTATTTGAATAGACACACATAGTCAAGTTGTATAACTTTAATCAAAATGGCTATTGGTCTTTAGTTAGTTGATTAATTAATCAACATGGCTAATGATTTTTAGTCAAGTTAAACATTTAATCAAAATAACTAGTGATCTTTAGTCAAATATGACATGGTTTATTACCCTATATATCTATTTCTTACTTACGCATCCACCTATTTATTTAGTTAATTATTTACTTACCTACCTATCTATTTATACCTTCTCATTTACCTACCTACATACTTACTTACATAACTACCCACCTACTTACATATTATTTACCTATTTATCTAGTCATTTATCTACCTAATTTTAACCATTATGTGTAACCATTAGGTTTAGCCATTATGTTTAGCCATTAGATTTCACTAATAGATTTACCCAAAATTTTGTCAAATTTCTACCATTACATTTAATTTAAATTTAGCCATTAAGTTTAGCCATTATGCTTAACCATTAGATTTGGCATTAGGTTTAACCTAAGTTGAACCATTAAATTTGGCCATGAGATATAACTTAAGTATACCCATTATGTATAACCTAGGTTAACCATTGTGTTTAGCCATTAGATTTCATCACTAAATTTAACTAAAGTTTAACCATTATGTTTAATCATTACTTTAAGTCACTAAATTTAACAATTAGGTTTAAGCATTATGTTTAGCCATTATTTTAAGTTATTAAATTTACCCATTAAATTTAACCATTAAGTTTAACCATTACTTTTTAAATCATTAAGTTTAGCCATTAGATTTAGCCATTAAGTTTAACCAATAATTATTTTAAATCACTAAATTTAGCCATTAAATTTAGCCAATAATTACTTTAAATCATTAAGTTTAGCCATTAAGTTTAACCAATAATTATTTTAAGTCATTAAGTTTAACCATTAAATTTAGCCATTAATTATTTTAAGTCATTAACTTTAACCATTATTTTAAGTCATTAAGTTTAGCCATTAATTATTTTAAGTCATTAACTTTAACCATTATTTTAAGTCATTAAGTTTAGCCATTAAATTTAGCCATTAATTATTTTAAGTCATTAACTTTAACCATTATTTTAAGTCATTAAGTTTAGCCATTAAATTTAGCCATTATTTTAAGTCATTAAGTTTAGCCATTAAATTTAGCCATTACTTTAAGTCATTAAGTTTAAGCAAGTTTAGGCATTATTTTAAGTCATTAAGTTTAGCCATTACTTTAAGTCATTATGTTTAGTCATTAGGTTTAATCATTAGGTTTAGCCAGTATTTTAAATAATTACGTTTAACCATTATGTATAGCCATCATTTTAAATCATTAGGTTTAACCATTATGTTTAGCTGTTATGTTTAGTCATTAACGTTAAATCATTAGGTATAGCCATTATGTTTAGTCATTACTTTAAATCGTTAAAAACATTAAGTTTGGCCATTATTTTAAGTCCTTGAATTTAAACATTAGGTTTAACCATTATTCTAAATCATTAGGTTTAATCATTATGTTAAACCATTATTTTAAATCACTAGGTTTAGCTATTATGTTTAACCATTATTTTGAGTCATTAGGTTTAACTATTATGTTTAGCCATTAACTTTAAGTGATTAAATTTAACCATTATGTTTAGCCATTAACTTTAAGTGATTAAATTTAGCCATTATGTTTAGCCATTAACTTTAAGTGATTAAGTTTTGCCATTAATTTAAGTCACTAGGTTTACCCAAGATCACTAGGTCTAACCATTATTTTAAGTCATTAAATTTAATCATTATTTTAAATCACTATGTTTAACCACTAGGTTTAACCATTACTTTAAGTCACTAAATTTAACCATTAAGTTTAATCATTATTTTAAGTCATTAAGTTTAAACGTTAGGCTTAGTCACTAATTGTCATTTACATTTTGCCATTGTGTTTAATTATGTGAAACAAACATATGAAATAAAAAAGTTGATAGAAGTTAAATAGCTTTCATGGTGTCATCCATTGGTAAGGATTTGATTTATCATTGCAAAGGTTTAGGGTTCAATTCCTTACACTTACAACCTATGTGCATGTTTAGAAAGTTAAAGTAAAGAGGTTAGATTAAAGTAGCTTGGTGAAGTTATGTTAGGTTATGTTAGGTTAGGTTAAGTTGGTTAGGCTAGGTTAGGCTAGCACCTACCTATCTAAAAGCCTTTTTTTGACCTACCTAAACCTATTTATGACCTAACTACCTATCTACTTATTAATTTTCTAAATAATAATTTAGAAAATAATTTTAATTTGGGTATAAAATTGACCCAATCAAATGGTCTGCTATCTATTAATCAAATGGTCCACTATCTACTAGTCATTTTGTTAGTTGCTCTGCTAGTCAAAATGACAAGGTATAATTAATTAAAATGGACAGTGTCAAAATCGACTTGTCCAAAATGGCACCTTAGTCAAGTTGACCAATGTCATTTTTGGGTCCTTTTTGACCAATTTCCCTAGTAAAAAAAACCATGATTTGTAATAATGTCCTTCAATTAGATTGGCCTAAATGTTATTTCTTTTTCTGCAACTTTTCCTTTGAAACATATAATTTAACAAAATGTGATATCTCCAAAGGTTAAACTTCTACCACAGTAAAGAATTCATCCCACATTGTCCTCCTTTTATAGTCTCCACTAGTCCTCCTTATCACCGAGGTAGTTAACATTATTTATGCAAAAGGAAAAGAATCACTTAAATTCACTAGCGTTCCATATTTTCTTTAACCTTTGATATACTACTAGTTTTTAAACTCCATAATGCACATCCTCCAAAACCAACACAACAATGCATCCATGATTCATATTCATTTTGAAAAAAACACAAAAAACAAACAAACAAAAAATCAATGCCAAGTGTTGTTGAAATCCCAACTCACAATAATAAACATTGTGGACCATAACTTCCAAAAGAAAAAAACAAAGAAAGAAATAGAACACAAAGTTTACATTATCTTTTTCCACTTTCACCATCAATTGTCAAACTCTTATCACCCTTCTAACTTTCGACGATTGATGCTATTATTCCATTCAATTAAGGTTTATCAACCCAAATTTTATGCCACAATCTATGATCAACCCTGACCAGATGGAGCCAAAATTGAATGTCATTGATGAAAAAGATGGAAAAACAAATGGCAAAAAATAGATACTTACTTTCTTTCTTTTTGACTACCTAAGAAACAAAATGTGTGCTGATTTCTTGTTTAAAATAATAATTTTCAAAATCTAACCCAAAAAAGACACTAATTTTTTTTTAAAAAATTCACAAGAATGTGGAATGTGGTGATTTCATGAAAATTTGATGTTTTAAAAACCATCATTTTAAACACTTTGTAATATCAATCATTTTGTTTTATGCACCAATGCTTTTCTTTTTCTTTGGTGAATTTTCGGTGACAATAAATCGTATGCAAATCATACAAAGGGTTTTCTTTTGCAAAAGTTGCCATATTTTGATAAACAAAATGAGAAGTCATCACATTGAAATGCTAAGTTCATGAAGATCACTAAAACAAAAGAGGATTTAAAAAGAAAATCTACTTTCTTGGTTGACCTCTAACTATATTAAGCTTCATCCTTTTGTGGATGATAAGATTACTAAATTTTTATATATGGTTCAAGAAAATATCCAAAAATATACAAGGTGTTTAAATTATTTTATTTTCATATTTTGTTAATACCCAAATTTGATTTAATCAATTTATGGATAATCATCACCTCCTTTACATCATGAAATTGAAAAAAAAACTAATAAACATTACTTGTACTCTCCATCCATATTCAACATTCAACCATGTAAAAATATTTTTCTCACCTTAAATCATTTATTTATTGATCTTGTAACTTGATGTTAATAGTTTGACATTTATGCAATTACTCAAAGGTTAACTTTGGTAATTTATTAGGTGGTGAAATTTTTTAATTAGTAATGATTTGGTGAATCATCACCAATTAGTTATGGTTTCAATTAATGTGCATGACTCAAACATGGTGACTTATAAAATAAGTTTTTGAACAAATTAAATTGCATGACTCAAAGATGACAACTCGATATAAAAATTATGTTAGAAATTAATGTGCATGTTAAATCACATGATTTAATGTAAGACTTTAAGAATTTATTTATTTAAATTTTTTTGGCTAGTATATAAGTGAATGTTTGAAATCTTTGGAAACACCTTCATTTGATGAGAACAACTTGTTATAAAATTGCAAAGTTTTTTAGAATAGACTTCTGAACAGAATTGAAAATCTAGTTTTTAAAAGTTTCGATATAATTTGTAAGTGTGTATAATTCATGATAAAATGATGGTTGTGACATAATATTTGTGCAAACAAGAACATAAATTTTCATAATTATATAATAAAATACATAATTTCAATTCGTACTCATTTGTATTCCATAGTCTCAAACCACACCCAATGATAAACATGAATTTTAAACAATAAAAGATAAAAAGTCAAAACCTAGTAATATCAAACCACTCAACTCACAAAAATCAAAACCTATTAATATTATACCACTTGGGTGATAAAAATCAAAAGTTACTAATATCAAACCATTTGGACCAATCAAGAGTAGGTATTACATTGTGCGACTATTGTTTTTGCCAACCTCAACATATTGAGCAACCTCAACATACCAAAACCATTTCACTAAGCTTGTCACGCAAATATTTCCTGACCTTCAATTAGAGTATGCTATGTGGTGCATTGTGTTGGTGGAGATGCTCTAATACAAAATTTCAAAAATACAAATTTTCACACGTTACAATATAGAGTGCATTCATCCATTCCCTTAGAGCATCTCCAGTGTTTCAATGGAAAATGGCCTGCATTCAATATTTTCGCATCCTAATTTTGTGTTAAAAGTTTTTTTCTCACCACATACAAACTGTAAATATCAAAGCATCGAAACATTTAAACATTGAGGAATCATGTAGCGCTCACAGGTACTGTAACCAATTAGTGCGACCAGGCAATCAGTAGCAGCAAGTGTGTGAGCAGTAAATGTAAATACCCAACCAGCAGCAGTGTTTTTTGTTTTCCCGTGTCTCCTCAAAACCCTTGTATTGTGCACAAATTTAGTGTACCCACACCCACTTTTACACTGCTCTTGTGCATTGCTTCATCCAAAAGAGGCGTGGAGGCCATTTTCCAGTGAAACGCTGGGGATGCCCTTACAGTATACGCTCAAGTCTGAAACGACAACCTGGTCCTTCTTTGAAACCTAATAAATCACTCACTTAGTTTGCTTGCAGAAGTTGCTGGCGGGCTGAGACACCAAGCAGCATCAACTATGAATGACATTGGCAGGGCACTGGCATCAGCATGGAAAGTTGCTAATAATGTTTGTCTGTAGTGTCTGTTAGTGGGCAGCAAGATGCTCATTTCACATGGCTTTCATTTTAGGCTGTTACTTGCAAAATGCATGCAGGGAACAAAATGTGATCAAAGATGTGAGCAGAAGGCTGGCAGATATTGTATAGATAGAAATTTTTATATCAACTTAAAATTAGGGTTTATATGGATATAAAGTTTAAGATTAATAAAAAATAATATTCAACTCCCTATTTGTCAACTTTTAAAAAAAAAATCAACTTGTCTACTTAGACAACCTGCCTTTTTTTTCAAGAATGTTTTTTCATGCTTTTGAGGTTGAGTTCCAATCTAGCGAAAGACTAGTTCCAATGTCCGGTTCTTGTACTGACTTCGAAAAAAAAGAAAGTGAACTCAGATCCCGGGTCACAGAAACCTAACCTTAAACCTTTGGTTTTAACACTGAAAACCAAATACTCTCACAACATTGGTATGTACCCAGATTGGGTGGTTCTCAGTTTTTTCTGAAAATTGTTAGGTCGGGTTTTTAAAAAAACTTGTAAGAACTGCCTTGATTCTTCAAAAGTTTTTTTTTTCCCAGCTTTAAGATAACTGAACAAAGTTTCAAAATTTTAAGAAAAAAATTTCAACCAATTTTCAAAGTGCCAATTCTTACACATTTCATACTAATTGATTTCCAAAGGCAATTCTCATAAACTAATTATCAAAAGTTCAATTATTATTTCCAGCAAAAAAATCTTTTAAAAAAAATTACAAAAATATAGAGAAGAAATTTTCTTCCAAAAATTTATAACACTCCAAGGTGAGCTACAATGCTGTTTGGCACAAAGTTAAAGCGCTTGTCGAGCTGACACTCTTACGTCTCTTGGTACCAAGAAACTCCACCAAGGCCTTTTCCAGATCCTACCCGATTTTTGCCATACTGGATACACACAAGTGGAGCTAACAAATCCATACCTCGAAATCTTTCCCCCATCTCTCACCAAAGCCAGTAAGTTTTAGAGATCTTGGGAAGGTCATGAAGGCGTGCATGCTTGATCTATTTTTTCTACAGTGAAACTATTGTAGGCAGCTGCAATCTTGAGGATTGGGTTTTGGAGCTGGTTGATCAATCCTGGGGGCAAGTAGGTGGTTGAATCCTTTT
>Ga0116231_10012132_pt1 | contig 12837 bp, 12 predicted proteins | sample S1TSphgellanicum_2_FD_89695 | JGI IMG/M metagenome (GOLD analysis project Ga0116231, IMG submission 89695) | Host-associated microbial communities from peat moss isolated from Minnesota, USA - S1T2_Fd - Sphagnum magellanicum MG | ecosystem: Host-associated > Plants > Peat moss > Unclassified... | reverse complement strand
CGCGGAGGAGGTCGGCGGCTTGGGTTAGCAGGTCATCGGACATTCTGGGTTCCTAAGGAAGAAAGCAGTTACTTTTTTGAAAAAAAGTAACCAAAAAACTTTTGGTTTTTGGAGGTGGTGGGGAGGTTTGCGGCTTTATTTAAATGTTTCGTTTGTGGATGGTAAAGCGGCGGATGACGCTTCGCTTATCCGCCCTACGAGGTGGGGGGCGCGAAGCGGAGAAGAAGTTTTTTGCTTCTTTTTTTCAAAAAAGAAGTTCTTTCTTACTTTCTTTTATGCCGCGAGGCGGTCGATGATGTTGGTCAGGCGGGGGACTTGTTTGATGGGGCCTAGGGTGGCCAGCGTGGGGCGGGTGCGGAAAATTTTGGCGGCGACCTGCCGGATGTCGGCTTCGGTGACGGCTTCGATTTTGGCGACGGTCTCGGCGGCGGGGATGATGCGGCCGAAGATTTGCCACTGGCGGGCGATTTGTTCGCAGCGGCTGCCGGTGGATTCCAGAGACATGAGGAGACCCGCCTTGAGTTGGGCGCGGGCGCGCAACAGTTCGGGGGTGGAAATGTGGTCTTGGACTTTGGCGAGTTCTTCGAGGGTGACGGGCATGAGTTCGGCGGCTTCGGACTCGCCGGTGCCGGCGTAGATGCCGAACAGGCCGCCGTCTTTGGCGGGGCTGGTAAAACTGTAGATGCTGTACACCAGGCCGCGTTTTTCGCGGATTTCCTGGAACAGGCGCGACGACATGCCGCCGCCCAGAAGCGTGCTGAGCAGCATGGAGGGGTAGTAGTCGGGCTCGCCATAGCCGGGCGCCGAAAAACCGAGGACGATATGGGCCTGGTCGAGCTCGCGGTTTTCGCGGAATTCGCCGCCGGTGTAGTCGGCCGGCATGGGGTCGGCGGCGGATTTTTGCGCGGGCAGGTCGGCGAAGTGTTTTTGGACCAGGTCCACGACTTGGTCGTGCTGCAGGTTGCCGCTGGCGGCGATGACCATGTTTTTGGGTGTGTAATGGGTGGACATGAAGCCGGGCAGGGCTTCGCGCTTCATTTTCTTGATGATTTTTTCGGTGCCGAGGACGGGGCGGCCCATCGGCTGGCTGGGATAGGCGGCGGACTGGAAATGGTCGAAGACGATGTCGTCCGGCGTGTCGTTCGCCTGGCCGATTTCCTGCAGGATGACGCCGCGTTCGCGTTCGAGCTCGTCGGGTTCGAAGGTGGAGTGGCAGAGGATGTCGCCGATGATGTCCACGCCCAGAGCGAGGTCTTCTTTGAGAAGTTTCACATAATAGGCGGTTTGTTCCCGAGAAGTGTAGGCGTTGATGTGGCCGCCGACGTTTTCGATGGCTTCGGCGATGTCGATGGCGGTGCGTGTTTCGGTGCCCTTGAAGGCCATGTGTTCGAGGAAATGGGCGACGCCGTTTTCGGCGGCGGTTTCGTGGCGGGTGCCGGCGCCGATATAGGCGCCGAAGGAGACGGTTTCGACGCGGTCCATACGCTCGGTGAGGATGGTGAGGCCGGAGGGCAGGGTGGTGATGGCGACGTCGCTCATGTAAAATTCCTCTTTACGAATTGGCGGACGCGGGTGGCGATGGCGGTCCAGTCATTGGGTATGATTTCGTAGTTTTCGCCTCTGTCATAGAGGTCCGCAAGATGCGGCGGTAGAGGTGGGCGGAAACCCACGGCTTGTTGAATGGCGTTTGGGAATTTGGCGGGGTGGGCGGTGGCGGCGGCGATGACGGGCAGGCCGATGGGAGTCTGCTCCCGGGCGGCGGCGAGGGCGATGGCGGTGTGCGGGTCGGCGAGGTATTTTGTTTCCCGGTAGGTGCGGCGGATTTCGGCGAGTGTGGCGTCGTCGGAGAGGGTGAAGCCGGTGAATTGGCTGCGGATTTTTCGCCAGACGGCGGGTTTGACCGGCATGTGACCGTTGGCGCGGAACTCATACATCATGAGTCTGGTGGCCTCCGGGTCGCGGCCCAGAAACTCGAAGAGGAGGCGCTCAAAATTGGAGCTGACCTGGATGTCCATGGAGGGGGAGAGGCTGGGGGTGACCGCCCGGATGGACATGTCGTTGGACGCCAGGAAGCGGTGCAAAATGTCGTTGTGGTTGGAGGCGACGATGAATTTTTCGATGGGGATGCCCATGCGGGAGGCGCCCCAGGCGGCGAGCACGTTGCCGAAATTGCCGGTGGGGACGGCGACGGCGATGTCGCGGTCGGGGGCGCCGAGGGTGAGGGCGCCAGTGACGTAATAGGGGATTTGGGCGGCGATGCGGGCGAAGTTGATGGAGTTGACGGCGGAAAGGTTCACGTCGGCGCGGAAGGTGGTGTCCGCGAACAGGGTTTTTACGATGTCCTGGCAGTCGTCGAAATTGCCGTCGATGGCGAGGTTGAGGACGTTGTTCGCGTTCACGGTAGTCATTTGGCGGCGCTGGACGTCGGACGTTTTGCCGGCGGGGTGGAGGATGACGATGTCGATGTTTTGGCGGCCGGCGGTGGCAGCGATGGCGGCGGAGCCGGTGTCGCCGCTGGTGGCGCCGACGATGGTGATTTTCTGGTCCCGCGCCGCCAGGACGTGCTCGAACAGGTGGCCGGCGAGCTGGAGGGCGAGGTCCTTGAAGGCGAGGGTGGGGCCGTGAAAAAGCTCCAGGGCGTGGAGGGTGGGGGAGAGCTGGATGAGGGGGACGATGGCGGGGTGGGTGAAGTTTTGGTAGGCGCGGCGGCAGAGGGTTTGCAGGGTGGTGAAGGGCAGGCTGCTGCCGACGAAGGGGGCGATGATGCGGGCGGCGAGTTCGGGGTAGGGCAGGCCGCGCAGGGCGCGCAGTTCGGGGGCGGAAAATTCCGGCCAGGATTCGGGCATATAGAGGCCGCCGTCGGTGGCGAGGCCGGCGAGGAGGATTCCTGAAAAATCGAGGTGGTCGGCCTGGCCGCGGGTCGAAAGGTACAGCATGGGGGGGCTATACAAGCGACGGGGCGAAGATGCGAATGGGGTATTGGAAACCGGGGTTGCTTGGGGATAGTTGATAAAGTAAATTCGTGATTTGATAGAGTAAGTTAAAGTTGAGCTTTTGGATCTGGAGGCGGCGGTGGATGAACTAGACGCCTGGAGTGCCTTCGCTTCGGAGGCAATGGAGATTTTCAGCCCCTCCGCGCCCATTGACGAGGCGGATTTGTTTGCCGGGCGGCAGGACCAGTTGCGCCGGCTGATGGACGCGGTAGCGGAACGGGGCCGTCATGCGGTTCTGTACGGCGAGCGCGGCGTCGGCAAGACGTCTTTGACGAAAATTTTTCACCTGCTGATGCAACCGGTCGTGACGCGAAAGCTGCAGCCGATCCGAAAGCAGGCCGGCCCGGGTGATACGTTTTCGACACTGTGGAAACGCGTTTTCGAGGACATCGAGGTGCAGATCGCGCGCGACGGGACGATCGAGACTTATAGCGCCAGCGATTTTTACAACCGCGACATCACGCCCGATGATGTGATGCGGGAGTTTGGCGTGATCGGCGTCAATTTGGCGCCTGTCATTATCTTCGATGAATTTGATCAGATCACCGATGAGCCGAGCCGGCGCCTGATGTCCCATACCATCAAGGCGTTTTCCGATTCCGGTATTCGGGCGACCGTCGTGCTGGTGGGGGTTGCCGATGATATCCAGTCGCTCGTCGCGGAGCACGCCTCCGTTGAGCGGAACATTTCGGAAATCAAGATGCCGCGCATGTCGAATGACGAGCTGCATCAGATCCTGGCGAAGCGGCTGAAACGGCTGTCCATGAGCATCGAGGCTGGGGCGGGGTGGAAAATCGTCACACTTGCCCGGGGGCTGCCGGCTTATGTGCATGCGCTGGGACGCGACGCGACCCGGCACGCGCTGGGCCGGCGGGCGATGACGATCCACGAAGCGGATGTTGACGAGGCGATCAGGCACCTGGTGAAGGAGTCTGACCAGACGACGAGCCACGCCTATGGCGTCGCGGTACACAGCAACAAGAAGAACAATCTTTTCCGCCACACGTTGCTGGCGGCTGCGATCTGCCGGACGGACGGCGAGGGACGGTTTGTGCCGGTGGACATGGTGGCGCCGTTCAGCGCGATTACCGGGCGGAAGATGGAGATTTCGAATTTTCAGAGCAATTTGAATGCGTTTACGGAGGCGCCGCGGGGCAAGATTCTGGAACGGATCGGGTCACCGCGGGCGTACAAATACCGGTTCACCGAGCCGAAGATGCAGCCTTATGTGATCATGCGCGGCATGTCGGATGGATTGCTGCCCGAAGGCGCGTTGGAACGGCTCTCGGCGCCGGGGGTGAATGGTGGCTAGCGGGCGAGGGCGGGCAGCAGGGCGTCCAGGCGTTTGCGGCCCTCCGGGGTGGCGATGAGGTGGGTGGGGGTTTGGATGAGGTAGTTTTCCGCCATGGCCGCTTTGAGGGTGGCGGGGTCGATGGCGTCTTGGAGGTTTGTGCCGGTGCGGGTGGCGAAGGTGGTGAAGGAGATGCCTTCGGCCAGGCGCAGGCCCATGAGGAGGGCTTCGCGGGCCTGGTCGCGTGTAAAAATTTCGTCTTCGGTGGTGATGCCGGTTGCTTTGGCTTCGACCAGGGCGGCCCAGGCTTCGGGCGTGCGGTGGCGGAAGGTGGCGAGGCGTTTGCCGTTTAGGGTGAGGCGGCCATGGGCGCCGGGGCCGATGCCGGCGTAGTCGGCGTAGCGCCAATAGGCGAGGTTGTGGCGGCTTTCGCCGCCACCGACGGCGTAGTTGGAGATTTCGTAGGGTTTTAGGCCGAATTTTTCGGCCTCTTCGGCCGTGGCGTCGTACAGGGCGGCGGCGAGGTCTTCGTCCGGGAGTGAAAAGGCGCCGCGGGCGTGGAGCGTGGCGAACCGGGTGCCCTCTTCGATCGTGAGCTGGTAGAGGGAGAGATGGTCGGCGGCCAGCGTGAGGGCGGTGTTGAGTTCGCCGCGCCAGGATTTTTCGGACTGGTTGGGGCGGGCGTAGATGAGGTCGAAGCTGAGGCGGGGAAAATTTTTTCGCCCGAGTTCGATGGCGGCTATGGCTTGGGCCGTGGAGTGCTCGCGGCCGAGGAATTTTAGCGCATCGGCGTCAAGACTTTGGACGCCGATGGAGACGCGGTTGACGCCGGCTTGGGCGTAATCGGCGAATTTTTGGGCCTCGATGCTGGTGGGATTGGCTTCCAGGGTGATTTCTATGTTTTCGGCGGGGGTGAAGAGGGTTTGGGCGTCGGTGATGAGGGCGGCGACGTTTTCGGGGTCCAGCAGGCTGGGGGTGCCGCCGCCGAAGAAGATGGAGGTTAGGTTTCTGGGGCCGATGCGGGCGGCTTCGAAGGCCAGTTCGCGGCGCAGGGCGGCGGCCATGCGGGCTTGGGGGATTTTGTCGCGGACGTGAGAATTAAAGTCGCAATAGGGGCATTTGGAGAGGCAGAAGGGCCAGTGGATGTAGAGCGCCAAATCTTCCATGCGGGCTGCATACATGGGATGAGGCTGGCGGCGAAATACGGGGTGAAATACGAGGCGGCATGGCGCGGGTGGTGTTGCTGCATGGCGTGGGGAAATCGGCGCGGGCGATGGCGGGGCTGGAGCGGGCGCTGGCGGGGGCCGGGTATGCGACGCTGAATGTGACCTATCCGTCCCGCCAACACAGGCTGGAGACGCTGGTGGAGGATGTGCACCAGACGGCGCGAGACTTTGTAAGCGGCGAAGGGCCGGTGCATTTCGTTTGTCACTCGATGGGCGGGCTGGTGGCGCGGGGGTATATCGGGCGGTACAGGCCGGGGGCGTTGGGGCGGGTGGTGATGCTGGGGACGCCGAACCAGGGCAGCGAATTGGCGGATCTTTTGGGTTGGAACCCGGTTTATAAATTCGCGTTTGGGCCGGCGGGGCAGCAACTGCGGACACGGCCGGATGCGGCGACGACGGCGTTTTTGGGCGAGGTGGATTATCCGTTGGGGATTGTGGCCGGGGACCGGCCGCTGGATGTATTTGGCTGGCTGTATTTGCCGAAGCCGAATGACGGGCGCGTGAGCGTGGCGGCGACCAGGGTGGCGGGGATGACGGATCACATCACACTGCCGGTGGACCATGAGGCGCTGATGCGCGACGTTGGGGTGCAGCGGCAGGTATTGGCGTTTTTAAGGGATGGGAAATTCATGCCGAACCCCGCGTGAAGCGCGGATCACGGGCTCCACCACAAAGCAATTGTGGCGCGGACGTGGAAATACTAAAAACTACTAAAGTCTCATAGGCCCAAGGAATTCGCCGTGAATATCTCGATCTCAATCACCCCGGAATTGGCCGGTTTTATCAAGACCAAGGTCGAGTCGGGCCGCTATACTTCGAGCAGCGAGGTTGTGCGCGAGGCGCTCCGGCTTTTGGAACGGGCGGAAGAGCGGGGGCTAAGCGCGCACCAGCGGTTGCTTGGCGCTTGGCACGAGGGGATGGCGAGCGGGGATGCGGGTCCGCTGGAATTTGCGGCGGTAAAGGCTGAGGCAAGCCGGCGCCTTGGCGGCAAAACAAAAAGCTAGGTGGCGCGGCTTGCGCACTCCGCGCGGGCGCGGGAAGACCTGATTGACATCTGGGTGACGATCGGCGGCGGCTGATAGGGTGTTTGCCCGTCTGGAAAAGCGGATCAAGATGTTGATCGATTGGCCGTTTATCGGGCGCGCTTGCCCGGAGATCGCGCCGGAAGCGCGCATGCTGGTGGAACGGCCTTATGTCGTGCTTTACCAGGTGGTGGATGACGTTGTTCAAATCGTGCGGGTTGTGCACGGGGCGCGGGACATCGGCGAGGCGCTGTTCGGGGAGGGTGTCGATTAAGATTGAGCTAGAGGGTAGGGAGGCCTGACCCATGCCTGCTGTGTCTGCCAAGTTGCTTGTAAGTTCATCAACTTTTGGCCGCCGCTGCTGTTTGCGGGGATACGGGTGAAAGCGTCGGATGAAAAATTTCGATGGGCACGCTGATCCCGAGGGTGAAGAGAGTGCTTTATGTGCGGAAGAAGAAGGATGAGTGAGAAGTTACTTTTTTTGAAAAAAAAGTAACCAAAAAAACCTTGCGGGCGGGTTGGGGCGCCTCCGGTGTCTCTTTAATCGCCCCTGACAGGGGCGATTAAAGAGACACCGGAGCCGCCCCAACCCGCCCGCAAAGTTTTTTGCGCGCTTTTTTTCAAAAAAGCGCTTCTTTCTTTCCGCTTTCCTTCCTCTGACCTATCTCAAGCCCATGAACGCCATCACCGTCAAAAATCTGACCAAACATTATGCCGGCACGCTTGCGGTTGACGATATTACGTTTGATGTCGCGCAGGGGGCGGTGGTGGGGTTGTTGGGGGGGAATGGGGCGGGGAAGACGACGACGATTTCGATGCTGCTGGGGTTGCTGGTGCCGACGGCGGGGACGTTGATGGTGCTGGGTCATGATATGGCGAAGGATCGGTTCGCGGCGCTGGCGCGGATGAATTTTTCGTCGCCTTATATCGCGCTGCCGCAGAAATTGTCGGTGATCGAGAATTTGCGGGTCTATGGGCATCTTTATAATGTGCCGAGGCTGTCACGGCGGATCGAGGAGCTGGCGGAGCAGTTTAATCTGACGGGGCTGCTTCGGCGGCTGGCGGGGGAGCTTTCGGCGGGACAGAAGACGCGGGTGGCGCTGGCGAAGTCGCTGATTAACCGGCCGGATCTGTTGCTGCTGGATGAGCCGACGGCGAGTTTGGACCCGGATACCGGGGATTTTGTGCGGACGGCGCTGGAGACTTATCGGCGGGAAACGGGGGCTTCCATACTGCTCGCTTCGCACAACATGGCGGAGGTGGAGCGGCTTTGCGATGACGTGCTGATGATGAAACAGGGGAAGATCGTGGACCGCGGGACGCCTGACAATTTGATCGCGCGGTATGGGCGGGATGATCTGGAGCAGGTTTTTCTCGATATCGCGCGCGCCGGGGCGGAGGCGGGGGTTTGAGCCCGGCGGTGCGGCGCGTGTGGGGGCTGGTTTACCGGCATCTCACGCTGTACCGGCGGTCCTGGCCGCGGATCGCGGAAATCGCGTACTGGCCGACGCTGCAATTGCTGATCTGGGGGTTTACGGCGCAGTTTTTTTCGCACGCGCATGGCTCGCCGGCGGCGATGGCCGGCGGGGCGCTGATCGCGGGGGTGCTGCTGTGGGAGATTACGCTGCGCGGGCAGTTGGGCGTGACGATCACGTTTCTGGAGGATATCTGGTCGCGCAATCTGGGGCATGTGTTTGTGAGTCCGCTGCGGCCGGCGGAGCTGGTGATTTCGCTGCTCACCGTCTCGTTCTTCCGCACCATGGTGGGGCTGCTGCCGGCGGTGGTGATCGCGTATTTGCTTTATGCCTATAACATCCTGGCGCTGGGGCCGGTGCTGTTCTTTTTCTTCGTTAATCTGATGTTCATGGGCTGGTGGGTGGCGCTGCTGATCGTTTCGCTGCTGTTCCGCTATGGCGCGGGGGCGGAAAGCCTGGCATGGACCATCGCGTTCGGAATCACGCCGTTTGCCTGCGTGTTCTACCCGCTCTCCGCGCTGCCGGTCTGGTTACAGCCTGTCGCATTAGTGTTACCTCCTGAACATATTTTTGCCGGAATGCGGGCGGCTTTGTTCACGCATCAGACGGCGTGGAGCGAACTGGCGATGGCGGCTTTGTTGAATGTTTTGTGGATGGGCCTGGCGGCGGCGGTGTTCGCCGGGCAGTTCCGGGCGGCACGGGTGCGCGGCGCGCTCATCTCCATCGGGGAGTAGGCGCGCGTGACCCGGCTGTGGATGATACGGCACGCTTTGGTGCACCCGGATGCGATCACGTTTCTGTACGGCACGCAGGACGTGGCGGTGTGCGACGTGACGATGGCGGCGGATGCGCACCGCTACGAGGCGCTGGCGGAAAGGCTGCCGCGGCCGGCGAAGTTTATTGTCACGCCGCTGACGCGCACGCATCTGACGGCGGAGGCGCTGTTCGCCGCCGGCTATCCGGAGCAGGAATGGACGGTTGAGCCCGGTTTCATCGAACAGGATTTCGGCGACTGGCAGGGCGTGCCGATGCAGGATTTTTCCGCGCGCATGGGCGTTAAAAAACACCCGTTCTGGCCGGTTTCCGCGGCGGAACGTCCGCCGGGGGGCGAGAGTTTTAACGAAATGATCCGGCGCGTGGGGGACGCGATGGAGCGGCTGGTGGCGCATACGCCGGGGGATGTGATCATCATCTCGCATGGCGGGGCGATCCGCGCGGCCTGCGCGTATGCGCTGAATTTGGATGCGCATCAGGCGCTGTCTCTGGCGGTGGATAATATTTCGCTGACGCGGCTGGAGTGCCATGGGACGGATTGGCGGTTGATTTCGCTTAATGAACAATTGTGAGGTAGGGAGAAAGGGGTCGCTTTTTTGAAAAAAAGCTCCGCAAAAAACTTTTGCGTGGGGGCTGAGGCCGCTGCGGTGTCTCTTTGAGCGCCTCCGCCGGAGGCGCTCAAAGAGACACCGCAGCCGCCTCAGCCCCCACGCAAAAGTTTTTTTGGTTACTTTTTTTTCAAAAAAAGTAACTGCTTTCTTCTCTCCCTTTCTATCACTCGGAGCCACTCACATGAAACGCCTTCTCCTCGCCGCCATGCTGCTTGCCGCGCCGGCGGCCGCCTACGCGGATTCGCCGCAGCATTTGGTGGACAGCTCCACCCTGGCGCTGGAAGATTTGCTGGACGCGCCAGGCGGCCAGCAGGCGCAGGACGTGCTGCGGCGGGCGCGCGCGGTGGTCATCTGCCCGAACATTTTTCGTGCCGGCTTCGCCTTTGGCGGTGAAGGCGGCGGCTGCGTGATGGTGGCCCGCGGCGCCGGCGGCGGATGGTCAGACCCGGCGTTCTACACGCTGGGCAGCGCCAGCTTCGGCTTTCAGATCGGCGTGCAAAGCGCTGAAGTGCTGATGATGATCATGACCAGCAACGGGCTGAACGCGCTGCTGAACAGCCAGGTGAAACTGGGCGGCGACGCGGGGCTGACCATCGCCACGCTGGGCGCCGGTGTGAACGGCTCGATGTCCGCCGGGCTAACGGCGGATATTCTCACCGTGTCCAAAAGCGAAGGCCTGTACGGCGGCCTGACGGTCTCCGGCTCCATCTTCGCGCAAAACGCCGCCAGGCAACAGGCCTATTACGGCAGCGACCTGAATAGCCGCCAGATCATCATCGACATGGCCGCCCATAATCCCGGGGCCAATCCGCTGCGCGCCGAGCTGGCGAGGTACGGCGGTTAAGGCAAGTAAGGCCAGGGGGCTCTGCCCCCTGGACCCCCGCTAAGGCCGACGGCCTTAGAACCCCTTTGTTTGGTCTCGTGGGTGGGTGGGCTTGTGCCTTTAAGTCCGAGCGACGTGCATGCACGTCGCTCGGACTTAAAGGCACAAACCCACCCACCCACGAGACCAAACAAAAAGGGTCCTAGGGCCGTCGGCCCTAGTGGGGGGTCCAGGGGGGCAAAGCCCCCCTGGCCTTGCTTACTTAAGCCGGAGTAGCCCGCGCCTCGGAGGCGGGGATTTTCATCATGGTGCCGGTCATGGGGATGAAGAAGACGCCCATGTCGCGGCGGGAGTGGATTTTGCCGTTGAGTCCTTGGTGTACACGTAGAGGACCTGGCCTTGTTTGAAGGGCTGGCCGATGGGGATGATCATGCGGCCGCCGGGTTTGAGTTGCTGGAAGAGCGCGGGGGGCGCGTATTGGGCGGCGCAGGTGACGATGATGATGTCAAAGCCGTCTTTTTGTTCGGGCCAGCCGTAATAGCCGTCGCCGACGCGGGTGGTGATGTTGGTGTAGCCGAGCGGGGCGAAGATTTTTTTGACGGCGTTGCCGAGGGGTTCGATGATTTCGATCGAGTAGGCGGATTTGACGATGCGGGAGAGCACCGAGGATTGGAAGCCGCTGCCGGTGCCGATTTCGAGCGAGGTATCGGTGGGGCCGGGTTTGCAGACCTGGGTCATGTAGGCTTGGCCGAGATAGTCCGAGAGGGCGGAGCCGTAACCGATGGCCCAGGGTTTGGGGGGCTGGTCGTAGGCGTCCCCGCAGGTGGAGCGGTGTTCGGAGTAGATGTAGTGGTAGTATTCGCGGGGGACTGAGGCGAAGCCGGCGAGGACGGCGGGGTCGGCGGACCCTAAGCGCATTTCCAGGTAGCTTTTGATGAGTTTGAGGGCGGGGCCGCGGCGGGCCTGGATGGCGTTGAATTGGGCGTCCGTCAGGGTGACGGGGCGGCCGCCTTCGGCCATGGCGGTTTCGAAGGCGGCTTTGGTCCAGGGTTGGTTGTTGGGGGTGGTTATGGCGGGGGTGACTGAAGTGGATGGGAGCGCGGTCACTTGCGGATCTACCACGACGTTTGCTGGTTTCGGCGGCGGTTGGGTGACGGCCGGTTTCGCGGTAGCGGCTGAGGGCGTGGTGTCGGCCAAGGCAAGGCCGGGAGTGGCCGCGAGGGCGGCGGCGGCGCCGATCAGGGCACGGCGGGTGACGTGGTGTTGGACGGTAGCCAATTCTTTTGCCTCCTGTAGGCGGGGAAACTCGTTGCGGCGACGACATACAGCAAAACCGCGGCGGCTAAAACCACGTGCAGGCCATAATTGCGCGCGATCAGGTTCGCCAGGGGGGTGGCGACCACCGAGAACGCGCCGTTGAGGCCCCAGGCCCAGGGCAGGAAGCGGCCGCCGGCGACCTGGCCGAGGCCGAGCGGGAAGGGCAGGCCGAGGGCGATGGAGACCGGGGCGAGGGCGAGGATGACCAGGGCGCAGCGCGCGAGGTAGGGCAGGCCGTCGCCGGCCGGTATGAGGGCGGGCAGAAGCAGAATCGCGATTGTGGACCAGAGCGTGATGACCAGGCAGGCGAGCCAGACGCCGATGAGTGGCGCGCGGGCGAAGCGGGCGCTGACAAAACTGCCGAGGCCGGAGAAGATGAGCATGAAGCTGATGACAAGGGAAAAGCCGGTGGCGCGGTCGTTGAGGAAGGCGCTGGCTTTTTCGATGCCGAAAATTTCGATGAACAGAAAGCCCAGCGCCAATGCGGGGAAATAGAGAATCGGGCGCAGCAGGAAGGTGCGGGACGGGGTTTCGCGCGCGATCCGCGGCGCGAAGAGCGGCACCGCGAGGATGAGGGCGGCGATGACGAGGGCCTGGGCCAGGACCGCGAGATTCACGAGGGCGCCGATTTCCGATTGCGGCAGGATCTGTAGGCGCGCGAGCAGGACGCCGAGATTCGAAAGTTTCAGGATCGAATAGAAATACGGGCGGTCGGTGGTGACGGGGGTGAGGTTGAAGGCGCGGGTGGAGATGGTGGGCTGGTTTTGCAGCACCTGCACGGCTTCGTCGGCGATGGAATCGTCGGGGCCGAAGGATGTGACGGTGCCGTCGTCGAACGAGACGGCGGGGAGGTCGTTGTAAAGGTTGGCGCGCAGGGCGGCGACGTCGATGCCGTCGTAGAGCGAGACGTCGAAGGAGCGGTCGTCGCACCATTTTGCGACCGTTTTGATGTCGGCGGCGGTGAAGGGGGCGGGGCTGAGCAGCAGGCGGGCGTTCCAGGCGGAGCGGTAGATGATGACGTGGGCGGCGGGGCCGGCGATGCCGTCCAATGCCAGGGCGGCGCGGGCGGTGGCGAGCATGCGCAGGGCGTAGGCCGGCAGGTCCTGGATGGAGACGGGGATGGAGACGATGCCGGTGGGGGTGAGGTGTTTTAGATAGGTGGCGAAGGCCTCGGCGGTAAAATCGTTCACGTTGGCGGGGGCGGCGTCCAGAAAATCGGCGGAGATGTCGATGAGGGCGAATTTTTGGCCGGGGCCGAGTGCGGCCACCGGGCCGAGGGGGGAAATTTTTAGGCGCGCATCCGGG
>Ga0116231_10012130_pt1 | contig 12839 bp, 12 predicted proteins | sample S1TSphgellanicum_2_FD_89695 | JGI IMG/M metagenome (GOLD analysis project Ga0116231, IMG submission 89695) | Host-associated microbial communities from peat moss isolated from Minnesota, USA - S1T2_Fd - Sphagnum magellanicum MG | ecosystem: Host-associated > Plants > Peat moss > Unclassified... | reverse complement strand
CGGCTGCTCGAAGACACCCGCCGCAACTGGCCCTTCCTCCGTGATCGCCGCATCGACGCCTACCAGCCGATCGTCCACCGCTTTCTCGACGCCACCACCGCGGGGATCGACAAGTGACCGCCCCAAAGCACGAAACAACAGGCCAGACGCCGCGCCAGCTCGGCTACAAGATGGCCGCCGAGTGGGAGCGCCACGAGGCCACCTGGATCGCCTGGCCTCATAACTCCACCGACTGGCCGGGGAAGTTCCAGGCGATTCCGTGGGTCTACGCCGACATCGTGCGCAAGCTCTCGCACGTCGAGACGGTGCATATTCTCGTGCAGGACGAGACCGCCGAGAAGCGCGCGGCCCGGGTTCTGCTGCGCTCGGGAGCGCATCCCAAGAACGTCCGCTTCCATCGCTGGCCCACGGATCGCGTGTGGACGCGCGACTCCGGGCCGATCTTTGTGCGGAATCCCGAAACTGCATCCGCCGCGGTGACAAATTGGAAGTTCAACGCCTGGGCCAAGTACGACAACTGGCGGCATGACGACCAAATCCCGGGCAAAGCCGCCAAATATCTCAAGACGACGGAGTGGCAGCCGACGATCAGGCTGGACAACGGAGCGGAGCATCGCGTGGTGCTCGAAGGCGGCAGCATCGACGTCAACGGCGCGGGCACGCTCGTCACCACCGAGGAGTGCCTGCTCAGCGCCGTCCAGCAGCGCAACCCCGGAGTCAGCCGCGAGCAACTCGAACGAGTCTTCCACGACTACCTCGGCATCGACCAGGTGCTGTGGATGAACCGGGGCTGCGCCGGCGACGACACCCACGGCCACGTCGACGACGTCACCCGCTTCGTCGCCGAAAACACAATTGTCACCGCGACCGAGGCAAATACCGCCGACGAGAACCACGAGCCTCTGGCCGAGAACCTCGACCGCCTCAAATCCGCGAAGAACCTGCGCGGCCAGCCCTTCAAGATCGTCGAGCTTCCCATGCCGGCGCCGGTGGTCTTCGACGGCCAAAGGCTTCCGGCGAGTTACGCCAACTTCTACGTCGCGAATAACATCGTGCTAGTCCCAACCTTCAACGATCCCAACGACCGCAATGCGCTCGGCATCCTCGCCGAGGTCTTTCCCGACCGCGTGGTGAGCGGCATTCATTGCGGAGATTTCATCTGGGGACTGGGCGCGCTGCATTGCATGACCCAGCAACAGCCGGCTGGGTGAGGCTTATACTTATTGAATCGAGGAGGAAACCGATGCTAAAGCCTAAGGAAGCCGCGGAAAAGCCGAACAATTCCTGCGCGACTTTTCCTCAAAATTGCCGCTTGGCGGCCAGCAGTTGGAGGAAGTCGTGCCCTCCGGCGACAACTTGAGAATCACCTTCAGCATTTCCCTCCCACGCAACGACGAGGAGAACACTGGAAACATCGCCCTTATGCTTGGCCCTACAAGGAATTACAAAGTGGTTGAGATCACAGCCAAGAATGGCGAATTTGCCTCTTTGAGGAACCCTCGACATGCAGAATAGAAGATCCCGCGTCTCGGGCGGGGATCTTCTCTGGGACTCCAATCTGCTGCTGCTTCTCCTGCTCATAGGGGCCTGCGATCCAAGTCTCATCGGGGCGTTCAAACGAGTCGCGGACTATAGCGCCCAAGATCACGACATACTTGCCGCGTACGCGCGCGAATTTGAGAACCTAGTCGCGACGCCGCATATCCTGACAGAGGTCAGCAACCTCGCGAATAGTCTGCCTCAATACGTCAAGCCGGATTGCTTTGAGCGCTTTTCGAGACTTATTGTCCAAATAGACGAGCGTCATCTCCCAGCCGGATATCTGACCTGGCTGGCGGAGTTTCCGCTTTTCGGACTCACCGACGCGGCGCCCTCCTCCCTGGCAAGCACTGTGGTGGTTGCGACCGCGGACGGTCGCCTGTGCAGCCATCTGCGGCGGCGCGGCCTTCAGGCGGTCGGCTTCAATGAAATTCGCGCCCACAATCGGCAACCGGCGGGATGATGCCAGACGAACCCCAACTTCAACTCGCCCTCGACCAAGCCCGCCAGGCCGCCGCGGCCGGAGAGGTTCCCGTCGGCGCGATCCTCGTCTATGAGGGGGAAGTGATCGCCGCCGGCCAGAACCGCGTCCTGCGCGACACGGATCCCACCGCCCACGCGGAGATCGTCGCGCTCCGCGCAGCGGCGATTCACCTGAAAAACTACCGCCTCACCGGATGCGAGCTCTACACCACGCTCGAACCCTGCTCGATGTGCGCCGGGGCCATCATCCACGCCCGCATCTCGCGGCTCGTCTACGGCGCTGCCGACCCCAAGGCCGGCGCGGCGGGGTCGGTGCTCTCGGTCATCAACCATCCTCAACTCAACCATCAAATGAGCGTGACCGCCGGAGTTCTCGCCGAGGAATGCGGCGAACTGCTCCGCAATTTCTTCCGCGAACGGCGAGGGTAGGATTCGCTGGATTGACGTCGCGGGCCGGCGGCGCTCCGCGCCGACTAGCGGCCGGTCTTGATCGGCATACCCGGCCCGGGAAAGCTCAGGCCTGAGCCCGCCTGGACGACCAACGTCGGCGGCTCGAGCGCCGCGCCGAAATCGAAATCGCTCGGGGCGGGAGAATCCTGCGCCTGGACGACCACCCCGTAGACACCTGCCGTTGCGGACGAAAAACTATAGCTGACTGAAGCTCCGCTAGCCAGAGCCACCGCGCTCTCAGGCGACGGCGAAATGATGGCAGCGGTCGCTGGGGAGAAGTATAGCGTCGAGTCCGCGCCATCCCCGGCTGTGAAGATGACGCTGTCTCCCGCGACCACCGTTACGCTCGCCACGCTCGGCACACGCAGACCGAGCTCATCCTGAATGACTACCGTTGTGCTTGCCATGATCCCCACGAACTAGCCGCGTCCGACGGCTTGATCGATATTGTTCACTCGAAAGATTGTTGTCCGGCTAAGGCCTCGACTTCGCGGTCAGTAGCGCTCTCTGAAATTTTGGATCTTCCCGCAGCGACGCCAGTTCCGGGCTTCGCTGAAGTTCGAAATGATGATATCCCAGCGCAATACATTTGGATACCAAACGGATCGCCTCGGCCCGCTGATGCAGGATCTCATAACCCTCGCCAGCCTTGTAAAGCACGTTGGGATTGTCCGGATCCAGCGCCAGCGCCTCTCGCAATAAAGGGGTACTTAACTCTTCCTTACCAACTACGGCATAATAGCCGCCCAGCGTGACTAGCAGAAAGGAATCGCCTGGCTTTTTGTTACGCGCGGCCTCGGCGAGCTCAATCGCCTTGGCGTATGTCGCCATGGCTTGACTATGCCCTCCGGGACTCCACAAATAGGCGGAGGCCAAATTACCCCACGCGAGATAGTCGTCGGGTCTGAGAGCGACCGCGTTCTTGTAGGTCGCCACAGCCTCGGGGAACTTGCGTTGCAATTCCAGCAACGCGCCGAGCGCCGAAAGAGCCGAATAATTTGGCTCGGCCCGCGTGGCCTCCCGCAGGCTGACCTGCGCGTCCTCGAAGCGTCCCAGCTGCACTTGCGCTGTTCCCAAATCCAGCAGCGCGATCGCGTTGTCCGGCGTGATCGCGACTGCTTTCTGGAACTCCTCCGCCGCTTCCTTGAGCTTTCCGGCGGCGAAGTAGTAGGAACCGAGCAGCACCGGCCAGCGCCAGTAGTCCGGCGCGAGGTCGATCGCCCGTTGCGCCGAGGCGACCGCGTCGGCGTTCCGGCCCTCGGCGGCGAAGACCTCCGCCTGCGCGCCGTAGGCGTCCGCGCTGTGCGGATCGAGCTGCAAGGCCCGCTGCGCCTGCTGCGTGGCCAAGGCGTTGTCGCCGGCCATCGCCTCCATCCGCGCCAGCGTCACATAGGGCGGCGCGAGGTTGGGATCGATCTGGATCGCGCGATTGCAGGCCTCCCGGGCCTGCTCCAGCAGCGCGGCGGCGCCGTTCTCGCGATATTGCGTGAAGTAGGCCTCGCCCAGCCCGGCCTGCGCCAGCGCGAAGCGCGGATCGGCCGCCAGCACCTCCTTCAGCAGCGCGACGGCGTCGGCGACGTTCTTCTGCCTGTCCGACCGGCGCAGCAGCGCCTCGGCGCGCAGATACTTCTCGTTCAGCGTCGCCGAAGCCGGGGCGTCCGTCGCCGCCCGCGAATACCGAAAATAGGCGAACCCCGCGCCGGCCAGCAGCAACAGCACGGCCAGCAGAACGTACGGCAGCCATGGTTTGCGCTTCGGGGCATCGAGCGCGGCGGGCGTCTCCGCCAGCACCTCGGAGAGCGCGCTCGACAGCGCTCCGGCGCTCGGAAACCGTTTCGCGGGGTTGGCGTCGATGGCCGTCGCCACCACCCGCGCGAAGGCTTCCGGGAGATCCGGGCGATGGTCCAGCACCGACCGGCTCGTCCACACGCGGGCCATCGAAGGCTGGCGCGAAACCGCGATGTCGGAGGTGCGCTCGTCGCTCCCGACCATCGGCGGCGCATCGCCGCTGGCCGCCGTCCGGTCGGTCGGATGCTTCCCCGTCACCAGGAAAAACAGCAGCACGCCGACCGCGTAGATATCGCTCTCGACCGAGGACGGCGCTCCTTGGAACAGCTCCGGCGCCATATAAACCGGCGTTCCCGCGAAGTCCTTCTACAGATGGGGCAGCGTGCTCAGGCCGAAGTCCATGAGCAGGATGCGGCCGCCCTCCTCGCGCATCACGTTCTCCGCCTTGATGTCGCGATGCAGCAGGCCCACGCGGTGCACCGCGCTCAGCGCCTTGCAGACGTCGATGCCCGCCAGCGCCGCCTCGCGATAGCCGAAGACCCCCTGCTCGCGCACCAGCGAGGCCAGCGTCTTGCCGTGGACGAAGTCGGTCCAGAAGCCAACCAGTCCGTCGCGCTCGTCGATGCCGTGCACCGGGACGATGTTCGGGTGGCGCACCGCCGCCAGCGCCCGCGCCTCGCGCAGCAGCGCTTGGAACTGCGCGTCGTCGCCGACCGAGCGCGGCAGCAGGATCTTCAACCCCACCTCGCGCTCCAGATGCGGATCCCACGCGCGGTAGACCTCGCCGAAGCTCCCCCGGCCCACCATCGACAGCAGCTTGAAACTGCCCCACGTCCGGCCCGGCGCGAGAGTTGCCGCCCGGCCTTCCGCCTCCGGTCCAGCGGACGAATTGGGGCCTGAGTTCACGATTTTGGCAGGGAAAGCGCCTCGAATGCGCCTCGAAAGTGCTCAAAGTATAGCAGGAGGAAGCTGCGGAGATGGGCGTCCCGCGTCGGCGCTCGGCGGCCAAGAGCTCGGCGACCATGGGATGGATGCGGGGCACGGGAATCCAGCCGCCGCTCTTGCAGACGAGCCTTGGTTGCCCGACTCAGGGATGGCAGTCGATGGAGAGAGCCAGGGTGCCCGAGTCGCCGGTGACGGCGAGGGCGCTCAATCGCGTCGGAACGGCGCTGTCGGTGAGCGGCGCGAGCGTGACCGAGCCGTCGGCGGCGGAGACCGCCTCGACCGTCTGCGTGGCGAGCACCGGGGCGCCCGGGCAACTACCCTGCGCGGGGCAGGGCGGCGTCCATTGGCGCAGAGTCTCGTAGAACTCCACCTGGGCGCCGGCCAGGGGCTGGCCGGCGGCGTCCAGCACCTGGAGCACGACGGGAGCGACTGGATCGCCGACGGCGACGGTCTGGCTCGCGCCGCTCAAGGCGACCAGCGTGGCCGTGCCGGGATCGACGCTGGCGATGGCGAACACGGCGCAGCCGCTTCCGCCGGGAACTCCTCCGGCGAGGCAGGCGGTCACCGTCGCCGAGGCGGAGACGGCCAGCGGCCCGGCGACGACCTGCGTCCCCGCCACGCCGTTTGCGCCGCTGAGGGTCGAGGGCGAGGCGACGGTCGCGCCGCTTCCCGCCGTCCACAGGACCGCTTGCCCGGCGAATGGAACTCCGTTGCTGAGCACGATGGCCTGGGGGTTCCAGTCGAAGACCGCGCCCGCCGCGAGGTAGAGCGTCGAGCCGAGCGCGGCGATGCTCGGCGGCGCGGAGCCGATGAACTGCGTGGCCACGCTGGCGCCGTTCGCGAGCGAGGCGGTCACCGTCGCCGCCGAGGTCGTCTCGGCGGCGACGGTGATCGAGGCGATTCCGTCCCCGTTGGCGACCGCCGTGCAAACGCTTTGGCCGCAGCCGAGGGCGGCGATCCCATTTGCAACCGTGTAGGTGACAATTACCCCCGGCGCGGGCGCGACGCCGCCGGAGGCGAGGGTTCGCACCGCGAAGGGCAGCGGGACGCCGATGGGCACCGCGTTGGCGGGGGCGCTGACGATGGCGATCTGGTCGTCCGACTGCGGGCCGTAGCTCAGGCCGGTGCCGGAGCCGCCCTCGATGGTGGTCCATCCCTGGGTCTGCGCATCTGTAACCGTCACATCCACATTTCCGCTCGCCGCGTTGGGCGAGGGCGGCGCGATGGCGGTGATCTCGGTGGGCGCGAGGCTGGTGATCTCGGCCGCGAGGCCGCCCACGATGACCGAGTTGCCGGGGCGGAAGCCCATACCGTCGATGACGATGGGGCCGCCGCCGAGCGGAATGCGCCGAGGAGCGACGGTGTCGGCGTAGAGCACCCGGCCGCGATAGAGATAGTCCGGCCTCCCGTCGCCGCGCTGGTCGGCGAGTCCGATGCGCACGCCGCCGTCAACGCCGCTCTCGAAGCTGAGCGTGGTCAGCCCGACCGGCGCGGCGTTGAAGGGTTGCGGAGTGCCGACGTCGGGCGCGGAACCCAGGGCGTCGTCGCCGTTCCACGCGCCCACGACGATGCGGGCCTTGCCCTCGGTTTCGAGGCCGTTTTCATCGATGGGCTGGGCCTCCACGGTCACCTGGCGGCCGCCTCGGATGCGCCAGCGCAGCCAGCTCTCGTGGCCGTAGCCGCTCAGCCGCGCGAGCCACTCGCCAGTGATGGGAACCGCGACCGGAGCGGCCTCGGTGCCGTCGCCTCCGCTGTTGGAGTCGGCGGCTGAATCGGCGATGGTCACGTCCTGGACGGTCGTCGAGCCGACCGTCAGGCCGCGCAAGATCACCACGGGCATCGTGCCGGAGGGCGCGACCTGCCCCAGCGCGTAAGGCCCGACCGATTCGGCGCCGGTGTAGTCGGGATTCACAGGCTCGAAGGTCAGCTGGTAGTCGGCCTGGGTCGCGCCCGGAGGCAGCGGGATGCCGCTCAGGTCGTACCAGCCCTCAAGTGTCGCCGTGGTTGTGCCAAATTGGCCCAAAGGCTGGCCGGAGATGCCCAGCAAACCGTTGATCGAGTTTCCCGCGTCGCCGGTAAACAAATGTCCGCTGACCGCGGCCGCCGGATAGCGCATATCCGGGGCGTCGGTGCCCGGAACGAGCGGCCTGGCGACGACGTTGACGCCCTGCATTCCCTGCCCGGCGCGGAACCGGATCGTGCCCTGGATGGAGATTGTCGCAGCGGCGGTTACGATCTTTCCGGGAAGTTGCGGCAGATTTTCCGCGGTCACCGGATAGAGGCGATTCAAGGCGGCGATGTCGTCGGTGCGCGGAGCGATTGCGCCCGTCATGCATGGGTTTCCGTTCGAATTGCACAGTTTTTCCACCGGATGCATGAGCGGCCATCCGAGCAGGCCGTCGGGGGTGGAGTTGGCCGGGAACATCTGGTCGTTGGCTTGCGACCAATCGAGTCCAAGTATGCGTCCGAAGCCGCGAAGAAGCTCGTATTGCACCAGCGCGAGATGCGCCGCGTCCGCGGTGCAACGACCGTTTACTACCATAAGCGCGTGCGCGATTTTAGCATTGGTCGAAAAATTATCCACAAGGGTGGTCACGGCATTCCCAATACAGGAATTCGGGTCGCTCGCCCCCTCGCCCTCGAGCGCGTCCAGCACCGAGCCGTCGGCGTCGTAGACGATGCCAAGCGGAGTGCCGGTCGCGGAGCTGGCCACGTCCGCGGGCGTCACCAGGCCGTCGGGGCCGCGATAGAAGTTGACGCCGTTCACGTCCTCGGCCAGGCTGCCGGCGGCCTGGATGGCGACCGCGGCGGTCGGCACCCCGCTCCACACCGCCGCCGCCTGGGCGACCATCGCGTTCGCCTGGGACTGGGTCACCGTCGCGCTCAGGTCGCCCAGATCGGTGTAGTAGCTCACCGCGCCGTTTTGCCAGACGATCGGCTGGCCGAGGGTCGATGGAGCGAAGTAGATGGCGCCGGCCACCCAGCGCGGGCCGCCCGCCGAAGCCGGCGGGGCGAAGCCGTTCGCGAGAAGCACCCATGGGACGAGAAGCGCAAGAAGCCGTCGGGGAGACATGCTTCCATTCCGCCACGAGTCGCTTCCCGCACGAACGGAAAAGAGCGGTTCGGCAAGAAGCCGCTTCCAAAACGGAAAATGAATTCCATCCGGTTCCCGAAGTGGAACCGAGCCGGATGATTACACGAGACTCATTCTCAATTCCGTGCCTGGGTGCCCCAGGTCTCGCCTTTAAGGCCTGGGAAACCACGAATCCACGCGGTCCGGCCTAAATTTCCGGGTAGAAGTCGAAGAAGGCGTCGATGCTCTGCCGCAGCTGCGCCTCGATCTCTTCCCGCGAGCCTTCCAGGATGTGCATGGTCACCCGCGCGCCGTTGCCGTTCTTCAAGGCCACCGGGGCCTCGCCCACTTCCACGATTTCGTCCGCCGGCAGCAGCCTCATGCCGTACACCAATGTCAAATTCGCCATAGATAGAGTGTAGATGCGGAAACGGCGCGGTTCGGCTCGGAGCCGGGCGGAACTCAGTCGGGAAGACGGTATCGGTAGAATCCGAAGCCTCCCGGTAGAATCGAAGAGAAGCACCGCGAGAACGCGAAATCATGCCAGACACCGTACGCGACACCGTCATCCTCGGCTCCGGCTGCGCCGGACTCACCGCCGCCATCTACACCGCACGCGCCAACCTCAAGTCGCTCGTCCTGGAGGGCCACGAGCCCGGCGGCCAGCTCTCGATCACCACGCTGGTCGAGAACTTTCCCGGCTGGCCGGAGGGCATTCAAGGCCCGCAGCTCATCGAGAACATGAAGCTGCAGGCCGCCCGCTTCGGCGCCGGGTACGCCATGAACCACCTGGTCTCGGTCGATCTCTCCAAGCGGCCCTTCGCGCTCAACCTGGGCGGCGCGACGATCCACACCCGCACGCTCATCATCGCCAGCGGCGCCTCGGCGCGCTGGCTGGGGCTGCCGTCGGAGCAGGCGCTGATCGGCCACGGCGTCAGCTCCTGCGCCACCTGCGACGGCTTCTTCTTCATGGGCAAGGAGATCGCGGTGATCGGCGGCGGCGACTCGGCGATGGAGGAGGCGCTCTTCCTCACCCGCTTCGCCTCGAAGGTGACGCTGATCCACCGCCGGGAGAGCTTCCGCGCCTCCAAGATCATGCTGGAGCGCGCCATCGCCCACGACAAGATCAAGTTCCTCACCAACACCGCCGTCGAGGAGGTGCTCGGCGTGGAGCAGAAGGAAGTGACCGGGCTGCGGCTGCGCAACGTAGCCACCAGCGAGGAGTCGATTTTGCCGGTGAGCGGCATGTTCCTGGGCATCGGCCACGAGCCGAACGCGAAGATGTTCGCCGGGCAGATCGATCTGGACGACGACGGCTACGTCCGCACCCACGACAACGTCTTCACCCGGGTGCCCGGGGTCTTTTCCTGCGGCGACGTGCAGGACCGCCGCTATCGCCAGGCGATCACCGCCGCCGGCTCCGGCTGCATGGCCGCGCTCGAGGTGGAGAAGTATCTTGAGGAGCATGGGCGGTAGACTTCCGGCGGCGGATTTTCGCGTTGGGCGTGTCCGACTTGGGGACACGCACGCACCGATGGCACCCGCCGCCATGTAGTCTGAACTCAGCAGTTCCCTTTCCGAAGGAGGTCGCGTGAATCGGTTTATGAGCAAGTTCGCGGGAGCGTTGGCGCTGGCCGTCGGCGCATCGGCCGCGTGCCTGGGCCAGCAGGCGCCGCAGCCGTGCCCGATCAGCTATTCGCATCTCGACATGCCCTACCGCCATGAGATGGGCGTCTCCACGCCGACGGTCAAGCTCTCGTTCACCAACGAGACGAAGAAGCGGATCGAGCGGGCGAAGTTCGGTTTGGTCGTGATCGACTCCGACGCGCACGAGGCACCCTATCCCGGAGCGCTGACCTTCAGCGCCGGCGCCGAGCCGGGCAAGGTGGTGAGCGCGGAGTGGGATCTGGAGATGGAAAAGGTCGACATCAACCGCATGGGCGAGACGATCTATCTGAAGAGCCTCCGCTTCGACGACGGCACCGTCTGGCAGGACGACGGCCACGAGCGCTGCCGGCAGGAGATCTACTACGGTCCGAAGTAGTCGCCCGACCGCCAGCCTCGACTTGGTCTACCCTCAACTCAATGTCTGAATTCCGCGACAACCTCGCCCGCATCGAAGACCGGATCGCCGCCGCCTGCCGCGCGGCCGGTCGGCCTCGCGCCGAAGTCGCGCTGATGGCCGTCTCGAAGACCCATCCGGCGAGCGCGCTGGCCGAGGCCTTCGCCAGCGGCGTCACGCTCTTCGGCGAGAACCGGGTGCAGGAGTTCCAGGGCAAGCTCGCCGATTTGGGCTACGCCGACGCCGCCGGGGCGGAATCGGCGGGCATCCGCGTCCACCTGATCGGCAAGCTGCAATCGAACAAGTCGGCCAAGGCGGCCGAGATCTTCTCCGGCGTCGACTCGGTCGATTCGCTCAAGCTCGCCCAGCGGCTGCACGACGCGGCGTCGCGGCTGGGGCGCTCGCTGCCGATTCTGCTGGAGATCAAGCTGAGCCATGAGGAGACCAAGAGCGGCCTCGACCCCGATTCGCCGGAGCTGGCCGAGCTGCTGGAGCGCCTGCCGGAGCTTTCCGGAGTCCGCCTGCGCGGGCTGATGACCGTGCCGCCGTGGTCGGAGGACGCGGAAACGGCGCGGCCCTACTTCGCCCGGCTGCGGCGGCTGCGGAACCAGCTCGCGGCCGCGCATCCGCGCCTGGACATTTCCCAGCTCTCGATGGGGATGTCGGGCGACTTCGAGGTCGCCATCGAAGAAGGCTCGACCTGCGTGCGGCTGGGAACGGCGCTATTTGGCAAGCGGCCTTATCCGGCGAAAGCGGAAGAAAGCTAGCGCAACCAGATTTGTTCTCCCACTCAAGCCGACGGAGGGCTTGAGCGGGGCACCCGGCCGATTCCTGCCTATAACCCAGGCACAGGGTTTCATCCTTACGACCAACGTAAGGATCCCGGCGAACGGAAAATGCCGGGATTCTTCGGCCCGATGGGCCTCAGAATGACACTGCGTTTCGGGCGACCTGCGTGGCTCCTGTAGACTGCTGCTTACACCGGAGCTAACATGAACCTCTACGCCATCGTCCTCGGGATTATCGTCCTGGCCCTGCTCACCGTTTCGCTCGCCCGCTTCGGCAAGGTGAAGACCAAGGCCGACTACCTGGTCGCCGGCCGCTCGCTGCCGACCTTCGTGCTGGTCTTCACGCTGCTTTCGTCGTGGATCGGCTCCGGCTCGCTGCTGGCCGGGGTCGAGAACGCCTACCAGCACGGCTTCGCCGCGCTCTGGCAGGGGGCCGGCGGATGGGGCGGCCTGCTGCTGATCTACTTCATCGCGCCGAGGGCGCGGCACTTCGCCCAGTTCACCATCCCCGACCTGCTGGAGGCCCGCTACAACCAGACCGCGCGGCTGCTGGGCGTGATCGCGGTGCTCTTCGCCTACACCGCCATCGCCAGCTACCAGATCGTCGGCGGCGGAGACATCCTGCACCTCACCTTTCCCCAATACGTCAGCGCCGACCTGGGCAAGTACATCATCGCCGCCTTCGTGATCGTCTTCACCGCGATCGCCGGCATGTCGTCGGTCGCCTATATGGACCTCGCCATCGGGCTGCTGGCGACGGTGACGCTGCTGGTCGCGCTGCCGATCCTGACCCACTCGGCCGGCGGCTGGGCGCACATCGCGCAGACACTGCCCGCCACGCACTTCCAAGTGCTGGGCGACTTCTCGATCCTCCGCGCCCTGGAGCTCTTCCTGCCCACCTGCATGTTGATGCTCGGCAACCAGGCCATGTACCAGAAGTTCTTCTCGGCGCGGTCAGAAAAGGCGGCCAGCCACGCGGTCGTCTGGTGGTTCGTCGGCACGGTGGTCTTGGAGACGGCCATCGTCGCGCTCGCCGTCGTCGGCTCGTCGCTGTTTCCCGCCGGCGAGGTGCACGAGCATCCCCGCGAGCTGCTGGCCTACATGGCGCTCCACGGCCTCAATGGCGGCGCGTGGCTCAGCCTGCTGGGCGCGGTGATGATGGGCGCGATCTTCGCCAAGATCCTCTCGACGGCGAACAACTTCCTCTTCTCGCCGGCGACCAACCTCATCAACGACATCTTCCTGCGCTATCTCGCGCCCAACGCCTCGAACAAGCGAATCCTCATCGTCTCCCGGCTGATGGTCGTCCTGCTGGGTTCGTGGGCGCTCTACCAATCGCTGCATATCGAGTCGGTGCTACAGAAGGCGCTCTACGCCTACACGATCTACTCGGCCGCGCTCACTCCGGTGATCCTGGCGGCCTTCTACTCGCGGCGCGTGAACGGCAACGGCGCGGTCGCGGCCATCGCCGCCGGGACGCTGGTCACCGTCTGCTGGGACTCGCCCATCGTGCATCGATCGCTGCCCGCGTGGCTAGCGGAGCGGGACGCGATCTTCCCGGCCTTGGTGGCGGCGCTGGTGTGCATGGTCATGGTCAGCGCAGCGACCAAGCCTCCAAAGGCGGAGCAGGTGGGGTTGTTTTTTCCGGAGTGAATAGACAAGATCCACAGCGAAAGGGTTACATCCGGCACTTTCGTGTAGCAGAGTCCGT
>Ga0116231_10012129_pt1 | contig 12839 bp, 19 predicted proteins | sample S1TSphgellanicum_2_FD_89695 | JGI IMG/M metagenome (GOLD analysis project Ga0116231, IMG submission 89695) | Host-associated microbial communities from peat moss isolated from Minnesota, USA - S1T2_Fd - Sphagnum magellanicum MG | ecosystem: Host-associated > Plants > Peat moss > Unclassified... | reverse complement strand
TGTATGTTGTGTAAAAAAATGAAAAACATAAAATGAGACAAAACGATGCCAAAACATGCAAATTCATGATTTGATTTCATTCACATGATAAATTATAAATATGCATTTTTAGTGTCCACTATCATTTTTGAATTGGCACATTTACAAAGTGGTAATAAGGCATAGGAGTTTAAATCCAAAACTAAATTAAATGCACGACGAATAAAATCATGAATACATGTCCCAATCACTAATCGTAAATATAAAAAATATTATCAAAATCATGGATACATGTTTCTATTAGCACATAATCATGTACATGATGTTCAACTTCATTGGAAAATTCAACATCCATCACATTTAATGTGTTTTCCTTCCTTGGTTTCACAAAACTCATTCACATTTTTAAATCATTTAAAAAAATTTCAACATTAACAATAAGAACATTCATTAATACAAAAATGGGGTGCAATTCAATGACCTAAATCACTATGGGACCTTAAAAATGAAATAAGTTCATTGCACTTCAATGGTTTCACCTTGATTTACCCACTTTGTGGTGTAATTGGTAACCGTTTAGATATATTGAATTCTCATATATCTCATTAGTGGTTTAATGGTCCCATAAAATCAAGCCCCATTTCATAAACAATACGAAAACCACTATTGATTTGATTGGCCTTTTACCACTTCACCACATGGGTTCAAGTTGTTGACATACATCACATGTCTAACACATGTCAATTGCATCTTTATTCAATGCATGCCACCAAATCTTGACATTAGTATTACTATCGAAATGTCTTCCAATTGGCCTTTCATGAAAATTTTCCAACATTTTAGTAGCTTCCATTGGTGAAAGGCATTGACCCTTCATGAGATTCTTCTAACATTTTAATAACTTCTAGTGGTGAAAGACATTGATGTAGGACACAATTTGGTCCTAGCCTATAAAACAAACTATCATACAATGTGTCATATGGTCTAGCTTTTATGGTAATATGGCTTTTCATTTCTTTTCTTTTTTGTATGTCATTGTCAAAATAACCTTTTGTTAAGTATTTTATAATTGAGCCATACCAATCAACTTTCATGTTGAATAATTGAGCATCAAATAAATGATCTTCTATTCCTTCAACTAGTTCTCGATGGCTAATCCTTGACAAATGATTTGGCAAGAAATGAATTTTGTTAGGTTTTTAAATTACTTTGAAATCAAACTCTTGTGATAGTAAAAGCCACCTAGCAATTTGTCATGTAACTATTGGTTTATTCACCAAATATAATAATGTTTGATGGTCTACAAATAAAATACAACTATTCCTCAATATATAATGTCTAAGTTTCTTCACAATATGTACCATTGGTAAGGCTTTTTTTTCAATCGTTATATAATTATTTTATGCATTATTCATAATCCCAATTGCATAGTATGTTAACCTATCAATAGTATTGCATGGTTTTTGACCTAACATAACCCCAAGGGAAAATTTTGATGCATCAATATGCACATGAATTCAATTTTCCAATTTGGCACCAATGGCATTAGTAGACATGTCATAAATGTTTTCATCCACTCCCAAAATTTATTGCAAGCATCAATCCATTTGAATTTTTTTTTCAACAATTTGCACATAGGTGTTACTTTGCTAGCAACATCTTGGAAATAACGTTAATAAAATCCAGATGCCCCAAAAAATATTTTTATCTTTGTGACATTAATTGGCACTGGCATTGTAGTAATTGCAATAATTTTTTGGGGATCCACCGGTAAACCATCACTATAGACAATGTGTCCTAATATAACACTTCACTTAACACATAATGCACATTTTTTTGGATTATGACTTATGCCATTTCTTTTACATTTTTCCAAGCATTTTTGTAATTGATCTAAATGGTCCTTCTTATCACCATACACATTAAAATCATCAAGGAATACTTGCATGAACTTGTTCAAATATTTTTTAAAAGTCTTAGTTACCACTTTTTGGAATGTGGAAGGAACATTGCATAACACAAATGGCATGTTAACATTGTATTTATATGCGCCCCACTTTGAAATGAATGTCATTTTTTCTTTATCTTCTTCTAAAATTTTCACTTGGTTATAACCATTATAACCATCCATAAATGAATACATTTCACGCCAAGCCATTGAATCCATAATTGAGTTCAAAAAAGTTAAAAGAAATGGATCCTTTTTTGTTTAAGCATTCAATTTTTGATAATCAACACATATGCATAATTTGCCATTCTTCTTTGGCACAATTACTAAAAGGGATAACCATTAAGAAGTTTTAATAGGATAGATGAATCTAGCATCTAATAATTTATCAATGTCTTGCCTAACCTTTAATGCATAATTTGGGTTCATTTTATATTGCCTTTGCTTAATAGGTTGATCATCCACCATGAGTTCAATTTTATGTTCAAATTCATTTATGAAAGTATCATTATTAAGTTTGGCTGCCTTACTCACCTTGTAAGTGACCAAAATAACCATTTCATTAATAAAACTATCATAATACTTGTGGAAGAATTTATGATTACACATCACAAATTGAGAACGTATTATCCACAATGTAATGGGCAAGTTAAATCGACCAATAAAATATTGGGAAAAATATTAACTAAGTTGGTAAATACAAATCAAACAAATTAAAATGTAATGTTATTTATCACTTTATGAACATATCAAATGGCCTATAAAGTGACAATTCAACTTATATACACCTTTTGAGCTAGTATATGATACCCAACTCGTGATGCTGATGAAATTTATAAGGTACCAAGAGAATCCAAAATGTACCCCATGATGATATTGACAAAGCCATTCAAGTAAATATGGGAAACTTAATTAAGTTGGATGAAAATCGTTGGCAAGCCAAAGAAAATATTAACCACATCCAACAATTGTGAAAGGAACAACATGATAATAAGGGGAAGATGAAAAGTTTTCATGAAGGAGAGTGGGTATTATGGATGCCTAAAGCTATGAAAAATAAAAGGAGGGAAATTTAGGTTGCCTTGGAAAGGACCCAAGTGCAAAAAAATTAAATAATAATATTGTTGAGTTATTAACAATAAATAATGGTGCCAAAAAAAAAAGATAATAATACTATTGAGTTATCAACCATAAGTAATGATGATGTAAAAATAATAAACATCAACAAGTTAAAAGGATATTGTCATAATCACACACCAACAGATGATGTAATAGTAGCCGTTATGGTAGATACCAAACCTAGTCACAAACCTAGAAGAAGGCATGGCAAAAGGGTAGACCTAATCAGTTCTTGGGTTGAAATCCAAACCAAAGAATTTACCCTAGACTAACTCTAAATCAAAAAATGAATTAACTATAGATTATATAGATTGGATTCGAGAAGAGGATCCAAGAACTAATATATCAAGAACCCCTAACAAAAAAATAAAATAAAATAAATTAATGCCACAATTTGTATGACTGAAATATAATCCAAATATCAAAGAAAGTAATATATTATTTCATTTACAAATTGTTTGTGAATAGGGGTTCATTATTATTACCCTTTATAGATTAGCACAAGATGTTTATAAACATGGAGATTTCTACTTTCATATTTTGACATGTTGACAAATGAAATTGGTGGGCCCAAAAAAACAAATTCTTAGAAGAACCCATTTTCCCTATAGGGAACTATATACTCACATGGATGCTATCCAAGCAAACCTGGGTAAGTTTGCACTTTGCACCAAGCAAGTCATATAAGCAACTCCTATGTCCTTAAGTATGTGTGAGAGATCCTTGACTAAAAAAAGCCTCTTCCCCAGAACTTCACATCATGGAGCGAAATTGATTTACAAGAGAAGTTGAAACTGCTATTTCTGTCCTTGGGTGTCATCGGCAACTGATGTAAAGTATTACAGTAATTAATAGTACTGTCTTAGCATCCCCAATGGTGCTCACCATGTGACACCTGCACATTAAAATTGCTTAGCCCAACAAAATGCTTTTGACGCAGCAATTTTGCAAAACATGCTCAGGCTGTTAAAAAGGCACAGCAAAGCGTAATAGGTACGTGCCAGAGAAGAGTGTAATCAATATGATTATACTGTTGTTCCCTGTTTTTGATTGGCGAATCATAATGATTGGTCCAGGTGGTTTGCTATTAGTAGTCTCCCATCTTTTTTGCAGTCTCAGTTTTCGTGTTAACGGTTGGGGTTGGAAAAACCAAACATGGATCCTAACATGGATCCTAGAAATATTTTTGCAGGGTAACATATTGAACATTGCTGGGGATGCTTTAATATAATTTAGTGACATCTTTTGCGAAGCTCTGGAACAATTTGATGAGCAGTTCGGATAAGAATCGCATTATCCAGTTATTTCTTTTCTCAAGATTTGCCATGAAGGGCCGGTCTCTCTCTCTCTTGATGTATTCCTCTGTCCTCAAGAAACTAACAGTATTGTCCTATTTCTACAGTCGAGCTATGCCGATATCAGACTGCTTTCATGCAGATGGAGACAGTGGTTGGGATGCCAAACACATAGGTCCTAGAGTTATCCGTAAAGTCCCCTGATTAGGGGTGAGAATGATTAGTTTTGGCATAATAGGGCATCAAATGCGCAACTGAGAATGAAAATTTTACAAAACGAAATAATTGGGACCCAGACTAGTTTTTCCAGCAATTTTGGTGGTAAACTGAGTTTCATCTTATCTTTCCCTTTAACTGAGGGCCTGCCGTGCTGCTAGTTATATTTTCACTGTTCCTACATGTATAATTACACTTGAGCCTTGTGCATTAAATACTTAGCTTCAGCATTTCATACTGAGATTTAATAAAATTTCCTTACTTTGTGGATACCACTGGAAGAGGGGATAGGGGGTGAAAGCAGGCCCAAAGAGAGGGTGAGTTTATGGATAACTCTAGTAAGTGCCACAATGGGTTTGAAGGCACATACTGGTGTGGGGGGTGGGCTGGTGTGGTTTGGTGGGTTAGAATTGCCAGTTCCTGTTAGTAAAAACTATCAACTGTAACCGGGTCTGGTCTGATTTTTTGAACTGGTTCTAGTCAGAACTAAAATTAATGTGTTTCACCCGCTATCCCCTCTTTCAGTGGTATCCACAAAGTAAGGAAATTATATTAAATCTCAGTATGAACTGCTGAAGCTAAGTATTTAATGCACAAGGCTCAAGAGTAATTATAGTAATTGTACATGTAGGAACAGTGAAAAAACCTTAACCAAAACCCTTGTTCTTTATTTATTTATTTATTTTAGAACTGGAACCCCAGAGGTTCTTCATAAAAAAAAGTCAAGAACTGCCCAACACTGGAACATACACTACTACATACAATCCAATCCAATTGGGGTAAAAGCACAAGAATCACTCAACTATAGAGAGAGAGAGATAAACAGATTACCATCATCATCATCATCCTTCTTTGTTGTTTTGTGCAAGATTTTTGCTTTTGGAGTGTGTACCTATTTCAGCTGCCAACAACAAACATTTCATCAAACATTTCAACAAACATTTAGCAAAGTACAAGTAAAAAAAGATTATAAAAAAAAAATTAAGAAAAAAAAATCCACCCACCCATCCATCCAGAACCCAGATAGGCTGCTACTGTTGCATCTCCCCATCCACAAGAAAGAATTGAGGGATTTGTGAAGGAAACTCTGTTTTTCTTGGCTTGAAAGCTTTTGTCTTTGGCCAGGATTTTTGCAGGTGCATGTTGATTTACACATTTTGTCAAGAACCCAAGAAGAAGAAGAAGAAGTGGTGGTGGTGGTGGTAGTAGTAGTAGTAGTAGTAGTAGTAGTAGTATGCAACCTTTAGAATGCAACTTTTGTGCTGCTTTCACCAAAGTTCTGGTGATGGGGAGAGCTTCATGTGTTTCTTCTTCTTCTTCTTCTTCACAAAGACTTCAGCTGTAATTGTGAGCTGGTTTTTGTGATTTACTCAGTAGTGAATTCATTCTGTATCTTCTCTACTCAGTGAATTCATTGTTGTTGTTGTTGTAGTAGTAGTAGTAGTAGTAATGGTCTCATATGCCTGAGTTTTTCTTTGGCTTCTTGTTCTTGTTCTTGTTCTTGTTCTTCCTCAAATTGTGGGTTTTGCTCACAGTTGCAGAGTCTAGGACTAAAGATGGGTCAGATGGGTGTTGGTATTTTTTGATTTTTCTTTGTTGCTTCCAATTGACAAACAAATCTTCTTCCTCCACCACCCCGCCCCCCCAACCCCAGCTCAAATTCTCGTTTGTTGCAGTTTAGGGTTTCTACTATAATAACAGAATTGCTGATAATGTCGCTCTGTGGAAAAAGTAGGAGGTGAGAAGTAGTTTCGTGGGCACGAGAAAGTCTGGGACATAGCTTCTTTGTTTGCTTGTTTGTTTTTGGAGGAATTTGGGTGATATGTTTATGGTGGAATTTCTAAGACCCAATTGGTAGTAAGGGCCTACTACTACTAGACTCTCCATGGCAACTCCTCTGCAATTCAGGCCTCTTTTAGGTCATCACTTTTCTTCTCCTTCTCCTCTCAGTAGGAAAAACACCCATTTGTTTAGCAGCTCCAGATATGCAACTTTGACACATAAACTTGTGGATATGGCTTTTCTGTGTTCATCGGGTCAATGTTGTCTTGTGGTGAAAGCTTCAGCAAAAAGTGGGTCTGCCGGCCAAAGCCAATCAGTCAAGACAGTTCTTCATCAGCCCAATCATGGAGCTCAAACCCTAAACCCAGTGAAGAAGAATTCTACATTGACAACACTACCAAAAGCCCCTCCACTTGTGGAAACAACAACAACAACTGCCCTCTCACCTGATCTTCTTGAAACAGTGAAGAATGTGGAAGTCATTAGTAGGAGTGAGAAGAATGCAGTAGTTCCTCGGGTCTCGGTTGCTGGCAATTATACAGTCAAGGGGCTTTTCAGACAGCTGGTTCGGCAGCTTGCCTCTCTGCCATTGGCAATTGCAGAGCTTTTTGCAATTGCTGGGCTTTCAGCCATAGGTATGATGTACATATGTATGTATGTATGTATGTATGTATGTGGACTTTTTTTTTTTCTTTAAAGCTGAATACTTTTCTTCAAAGCTGAGACTTCAGCAGAGCATTCAAGAAATTTTTTTGGACATGTTTCAATTGTCTTCATGCTGTAAGCTTCATAATCTGTGAATTGTTTGTTTCTGATTGAGCTTCTTGTCCATATGGATTACTGGTTTTGATTACCAATTATCATCTTGTTGGGTGTGTGTGGTCACAGGTACAATAATTCCGCAAGGAGAGTCTCCAGAGTACTACTTCCAGAATTACTCTGATGGAAAACCGGTGTTAGGATTCCTAACGTGGCAATGGGTTCTAGGGTTAAGCTTTGATCACATTTACACAGCACCCTATTTTCTTGGACTTCTTCTCCTATTAGCATTTTCCCTAGTGGCATGTACATCCAGCCGCCAACTGCCCATGGTCAAAGTTGCTCGAAGGTAATTTTCTCCTCTTCTTCTTCTGATGTTTTAAGCAACATGAGTACTACATGGTATTCTATCTTCCTGTTGCATCCAAACAACTCATTTTTTTGGGTGTGGGTTTCCAAATGTGAATATCCATCCTACAGAAGCATCTTCCATGCTCTAATCCAATAAAGGAAGAAAGAAAGATAGAAAGAAAGACACTGGAGGAAACCATTGATTTTGTCCAGAAAGCTGGTACCAATACAAAACCAACAGATGAGCAAAAGTTAGGGTTTTCTGATACTTTTGTCTTTTCATTTGACAATTTTCATGATTTTTTCTTTGTGGTCTAATGTTAGCATTTCCATGTTCATTTGGGTGCTATAGACTTGCATATAAGCACTGATAACAAAGAGCGTAACCAAAAACTGTGCGTGCATGTGCATGTGTGCACAGGTGGTCATTTTTGAAGTCAGAAAAAGCAATCCTCCAAATGGATGTGACAGATACATTGCCTCACGCCCGGGTTGAAGATATTGGAACCCTTCTTTCTGCTCAAGGTTACGAGGTCAGTACCCACTTTTTTGTCCACTCAATATAGCACAATTTATATGGTTGATTGCATTGCAATATTGGTAGCGCTTTCAGTTGGTTTTGGTCCTTTGTTGTCAGAGTTTCTTGAGTCCCCTTCCTGCTGCTGCGGTCTGATGGCGAGGGAAAAAAATATTCTGCGTTTTATTTAGGTGTTTGCAAGGGGTCCATCGCTTTATGCATTTAAAGGGCTTGCGGGAAGACTGGCACCTATAGGAGTGCATGCAGCGCTTCTGTTAATAATGGCAGGAGGAACCTTGAGTGCAATCGGAGGCTACCATGGCACAGTAATGGTCCCTCAAGGGCTTGATTTCCAGCTCAGTGATGCTCTTCGGCCAATGGGAATCCTCTCAATGCCATCTGATGTCTTGAACAATAATGTTCATGTTGACAAATTTTACATTGACTATCGACCTACTGGAGAGGTGGGTGGGTGGTGTCTGGTTTCTCTCTAAGCTTCCACTATACAATACATGATTTTTCTTACGTGGATTTGGAAATTTGCTTCACATTTTGTACCTTGGATTCCTGAGTGCAGACAGGTCAAATTTTGGTGGTGAACAACAGGTTCAAACAAAAGGAATGATTTAATTTTTTTTTGAAAAGTTTTCCTGGTTTGTGGGATTGTCACCAGGTGGGACAGTTTCATTCCGATCTTTCCATCGTGAACTTAGACAATCAAACTGTGTTCAGCAACAGCATAAGTGTGAATAGTCCACTGAAATACAAAGGAGTGACAATATACCAATCTGACTGGGCAATTTCAGCAGTTCAAGTTCGTGTGGATGGGTCAGAGCCTTATAACCTGGTGATGGCACCACTACAGAAAGGGGACAACAAACTTTATGGAACTTTTCTCCCCCTTGGCGAGGATGGTGTGACAAAGGCAAAGGGCATGTAAGTTTTGGGTTTTCTCACAGTTGTATGATTTTTATTTTTTTCCCTGCAAACTGCTGTGCAGGAAACAATGGCATTAAAACTTTGTAAGTTGAGGCTCAGCTGATTTTTACCTTCCGTTTAAGCACCTTAATTAGAATTACATCATAGGGTTTGGGGTTTACAATTCATACAGAATTTCTGAGATACATTTTTAAAGAGATTTTTGCATTTTTCTCTAGCCAAATGTGAACCTGACTGAATAGGTACACATTTGTCTATAGTTTGGTTAGCTAATTTTTCATTTTGTTGGGTGTTTTCCTGGAAGATCGATCTTGGCTCGGGATTTGCAATCTGTGGTGCTATATGACCAGGAGGGCCAATTTGTGGGAGTCCGGCGTCCTGGTTCTAGAAAACCCATTCAAGTCAACAATGTCAGCATTGTCGTGGATGACATAATTGGTAGCACAGGTCTTGAGTTGAAGGTTTTTTTCTGACATTACCTTCCTCTCCTCACAACAATGGGTTTATTTTCCAAGACTTCTGGGGGTTCATACAATGGACAATTTTCCTCCTGTTCTCTGACCATCTGCTATCATATAAGGAGGGTTGTAAAATCTTGTACTATTTTTGTTTGTGGGCAGATGGATCCTGGAGTGGCACCAGTTTATGCAGGTTTTGGTGGGCTCATGTTAACCACAGTCATTAGCTATCTTTCTCACTCCCAGGTAATTAAGTTCAACCTCCTCTGACTACTTAACACAATTTCTTCAACACCCATTTTGATTCATGCAATTTTATTTCAATGGATTGTGCTTGTTTTCCCTTCCCAATCCATGTTCTGCTTTGATGTGGGAGTGAATGGCATCAATGTTTGTTTGATCTACATAGGTAGTAGGGAAGCATATGTTGATGAAAATTAGTATGGTACCCATCCAAAGAGAATGGCTTCAAACATGTTGATGTCCTGTCTAGGGATTAATGTGTGTAGAGCAGGGTTTCTTTTCTTCAATTGTGTGAAGTAGGTGGACTGGCTCTCATCCAGAAGAGGAATGAGCAAAATTTGGCTAGAGGTCAGATGGGAAAGTAGAATTGTTTTAGAATCCTACTTTGTTCTAGTGACCTCCATGAACTCATTGTCTAAATATGGCAACTTCCAAATTTTTTTTCCTCAAAATATTGGTGTTTATGATGTAGGTGTGGGCTTTACAAGAGGGCACATCACTTGTTGTGGGTGGCAAGAGCAATCGAGCGAGATTTGAATTTGAGAAGGAACTAAATGAGATTCTAGATTGCGTACCTGAAATTAGGACCAAAAAACAACGGGGGGATTTCAGCAGCACCGAGACTGCAACACAGAAACAATAATGATTCACTATCATTGTGGACAATGCATTTTTCCCCAACACCAATTGACTAGGTATTTCTAAGAAGCTTCAAATTATTTGTGAAATCATTTTTGGCTGCACAAAAGTTGTACTGTATTTGCAAATCTGTGAAGAATGCTAATTGTAAGAGCCATTCCATAATTTGCAACAGGATTTGAAAATCTTCTTCTTTTGTCTTGAGGTTGTGCATGACTATGTTAAAAAACTTTGTTCAGAAGACATTGGCTATTGGGTGTTTCTGTATATGACATATATTTTAGAGTTTCGCCCTCAGGAACCAGCAAGAGAATTGAAAGACCAATTTTCCATTATATTAGTTGTGCATCAATTCAGAAGTCCTGTGATTCTTCAGAGGTCTATCAACTTACTCATATATCACACAACAGTAGTACTATTAAGGCACCCAAATACTGCTGCTGCTGTTTTGGGTGCTTGAATAGTGATCATGGTGCTTGTCCAAGACACCACATTGAGCAATTGCAAGGGTGCAAGAAATAATTGCTGCAACAATTTCTCTGAGCAGATCCTTCCAAACTCCAACATGTGGCACATATGTCAACAAGGACATATATACTGAAAGGGGACATTCATTAGAGATGACTGGCAAACCACTTTGAATGATCTGTTGTTCACAAGTGCAGATCTGATGTTGTCTTCAAGAGCTTGTAAGCTAGCATTGAATCAGGGAACAGAAAATGGAAGCTGTCAGGACTCATTCCTTACAATTTGCATACATGTGAGAAAAAGAGAAAGCAAGCTCCAATTTGTCTTCTCATGTTTTTCCAGTGCCTTCCTGGATGATGTATCTATCTTCTTGCAAGCCTTGTATTATTTCCATTCAAAGATGTGCGGAGCCAGTTGTACACATGGCTTCCCGGTTTGGTGCCGATTGCAGCAGGATCACTGACTGATTCCAGCCAGCCCCTTGCAATCTACATGTCAGTCAGTTGGTCACCAAGCCCCAAATGCTGCTGCTTCCTGTGTCTTCTTCTTCTTCTAGTTCTTATGCAATGAAACTGCTGATCCTCCAACGAAATCTGGTAAGCAGGACATGGAGAGTTGAAAGAAAATGTGCAATTAAAAAAATCTCTCTCTCTCTCCCTCTCTCTCTTTGTGTGTTTCTTGAACACCCAATTCCAATCTCAATCTAAGCTGATGATCGACAAGCTCATCCAAACACACCAAAGAGAGAGAGAGAGAGCACACACACAGACAGCAAGAAAGAAGGAAAGGAAGGAAGGAAGAAAGAAAGGAAGGAAGGAAGAAAGAAAGAAAGAATATGGTGGATGTTCCTCTTTGTCTCTCTCTACGCGCTGCTGTTTTGTGTGAGATCGGCAACGACCCAATCTGACGGCCACACATGTAGCTGTGCATAGAAAAAGACAAAAGAAGATTACAGATCCACTGTCCATCTGCAATGTTGTCGGTCACACAGGCACCTCCCTCGACGCTCTCGCTACTTCCAACACATGGGTTTGGATAACAAACACGTGCTCAAAACTCTCTCTCTCTCTCTCTCTCTCTCTCTCTCTCTCTCTCCTGTGTTTCTCTGTCCTTCCTGAGCTTGTATCCCTCATCTATCCTTCATGCAACTTCTTCTTCCAAGAAAATTTTGATGGGTGGTGGTGGTTGTGGTTCTGCTGCTGCTGCTACTGCCACAGTTTCTTATGTGTTTTTTTCACTCTTACGTTGTGGTCTGTTCTGTGGATCAATTGGGTTGTTGTTGTGGGTAGTCCAAGTTGTTCTGTAGTGGGAAGCAATCCTTTCGGGATCTGAGGAGAATCTGAGGATCAGGAGAATCAGAATTCAGATCAGGAGGAGGAGGATCGTGCATTTATGTCTTTGAGTTCCGCATCTTCTGTTGTTGTTGAAGGTGGCGGTGTGGATATTGGCAAGTTGAACAAGGGGGCAGGAGCCCAGAAGCTTTTGAACAAGGGCAAACCACCTGTTTTGGCAACCACCCAAGTGCAGTTTTGCAAAAGCACAACAACCCAAGTGCACACCTTTGGTGCTCGACAACTACAAAACAACAGACCACCACCACATGCACTCTTGTTTTCTGGCAGCAGCAAAGTTTTTCCTGAATTGAATCAAGCAAGAACTACTGTCGCCCAGTTTGAGCAAGCTGCATTCTTCTTCAAGGGAGGAAAGAAACCTGCAAGCAAGCTCATTAGGTCTGCAGCAGCTGAAGAAGACTTCTCATCACCATCTACCTCATTGGGTCAGTAGATTCTCAAGCCCTTTCCAATCATCACTCACTTACCCTTGTGGATCTTTGTCCAAGCTGCTGCTGCTGCTGCTCCTCCATGTTTTTGCAGACTTTTGTATTAATCTCTGTAGCTGCTTCAGCTTGAAACTAGGGTTTTGCTTGCAAGTCGCATTGCAATGGTCCCTTTTCTCCCTTGTTAGATAGATAGATCACGGCTCCCACATTTGGCTCCCACATTTTGTTCTTAGTCCTTCCCTGTTCTTTTCCCTTTCTGTCTTTCTTTGTTTCTTTGTCTAGTCTTTGTTGTGGGGTCTGTTGCTAGCCAGTAGTATGGCTGAGTCTTCCTGTTGCTTCCGGAATT
>Ga0116231_10012125_pt1 | contig 12843 bp, 13 predicted proteins | sample S1TSphgellanicum_2_FD_89695 | JGI IMG/M metagenome (GOLD analysis project Ga0116231, IMG submission 89695) | Host-associated microbial communities from peat moss isolated from Minnesota, USA - S1T2_Fd - Sphagnum magellanicum MG | ecosystem: Host-associated > Plants > Peat moss > Unclassified... | reverse complement strand
GACGCGTTGCCGCAGATCGATGCGGCGCTACCACAGGTCGCGGCCCTCCGGGCCGAGTCGACCGTCGTACCGGCGCTCGCGCTCGAACGGTTGCGGAATCGTCAGGTCGTGTTTTTTCTGGATGGCGTGGCCCAGTACGTCGACGCGCAGGCGGAGCTTCGCGGTCTCCCACTCGATCACGACCTCGGCGTGATCGCCGACGAGTTCGGGCTCGTTCACGACGATGCGCGCTGGGCCGTCCGGATGGCGCTCACCGGCCAGGAGGACGGACCAGATCTCGCGCTGCTCTTCCCACTGCTCGGTCACGAGCGCATCCTGATGCGCATCGGCGCGATCAGTTCGCATCTCTTGCACGGGCGCGGCCTCGAACCGCTCAAATTCGGACCCGGCGGCGAACCCTTCCGGACCATCGAACCGCATCATCCCTGAACCGGCCGCAGCCGGGCGGGGCGCCCTTCGCCCAGCAGCGCGTGCGCTGCGGCGGAGACCTCGCGGGCGGCGGAGAGATGGACCGCGGCGAGGGCGCGGATCCCGTACTCGATCCCGAGCACGAGCGACATCCGGCCCACCCGCGCGCGCGAGGTGGCGGTATAGATCCCGCCGAGGACCGCTTCGCGGACTTCGTCGCGGGAGATGAGATCCGGGAGCGAGTCGAGCGACGGGTAGTAGGTCGCGCAAAGTTCGTCGATCGCTTCGTGCAAGCGGTCTTGGCCGATGCGGGCCGAAACCACCGCGCGGAGCTCGGCGCCGGTTGCTAGCACGGCGTAGAAGTCGGACGCCGCGGGGGCCGGGAAGGTATCCCGTACGCGGATCAGCGCGCCGGCCAGGAGCGCGAAGGCCGGGGTGACGGGGGTACTCAGGAGCCGGTCGTTCATGACCGTAGCGTGCCGGAGCGGAGGCCCGTACGTATCCGTACCGGGTACGTATTTTCGCACGCTGCAACCCGTGCGGGGCCCAGCCGATTTGGAGAGACCGACGTGGCTTCCGCCTTCGAGACCTTCCTTTCCGACCTCCGGGCCCCGGTCGAGCGCGATCCGGCCGCCGACGGCTGGCTGGACGTCCTGCTCTCGTATCCGGGGTTCCATGCGCTCGTCGCGCACCGGATCATCCACCGGATGTGGACGGCGAAGATCCCGGTCTTGCCGCGGTTTTTCTCCGAGATCGTCCATCGCTGGACGGGGATCGATATCCATCCGGGCGCGACGCTCGGCCAGGGCGTCTTCATCGATCACGGGACGGGCGTCGTCATCGGCAGCACGGCGATCGTCGGCGACAACGTCACCCTCTATCAGGGCGTGACCCTCGGCGGCACGTCGCTGCAGCGCACCAAGCGCCATCCGACGATCGGCAACAACGTCACCGTCGGCTCGGGTGCCGCGATCCTCGGCGACATCACGATCGGCGACAACGTCAAGGTCGGCGCGAATTCCGTCGTCGTGAAGGACGTCCCGGCGAACGCGACCGTCGTCGGGATCCCGGGCCGCGTCGTGTTACTCGACGGCAAGCCGGTTTCGCCGGTCTCCGCGCGGCCGCAGGTCGATCTCCCCGACCCCAACGCCCCGCTGCTGGCGCAACTCGCCGACAAGATCGCCGAACTCGAACGCCGCCTCGCCGAACTCGAGAACCCCGGTGCCATGCGCCGTTCCGGCTAACTAGGGGTTCCCCGCGCCCGCGGCGCGAACGCCCGTGTCCCGATATGGGACTGCGCCTCTACAATACGCGAACGCGAACCGTCGAGCCGTTCGCGCCGCTCGACGGACGGCGCGTTCGGATGTACGTGTGCGGGCTGACGCCTTCCGCGGAAGCCCATCTCGGCCACGCCCGGTCGTTCCTCTTCTTTGACATCCTGCGGCGTTATCTCGCGTATCGCGCGTACGACGTCCACTACGTGCGCAACGTAACCGACATCGACGACCGGTCGATCGCCGCCGGGAAAGCGGCCGGCGTGCCGTGGTCGACGATCGTGCAAGGCTACCTCGACTCGTTCGAGCGCTCGATGGCGCGGTTGGGCGTCGAGCCGCCGGACGATGCCCCGCGCGCGACCGGTTACATCCCCGAGATCCTCGCGATGATCGGGGAACTCATCGAACGCGATCATGCCTACGTCGTCGAGGACGGCATCTACTATCGCGTCAAGTCGTTTGCGCGCTACGGCCGGCTCTCGAATCGCAACACCGACGAGCTGCTCGCCGGCGCGCGCATCGCGGTCGACGAGCACAAGCACGACGCGCTCGATTTTGCGCTGTGGAAATTCGCCAAGCCGGACGAGCCGTCGTGGCCGTCCCCGTGGGGAGCGGGCCGGCCGGGCTGGCACATCGAGTGCAGCGCGATGTCGCGGGCGCTGCTCGGCGAGCCCTTCGACATCCACGGCGGCGGCATCGATCTGATCTTTCCGCACCACGAAAACGAGATCGCCCAGTCCGAACCGCTCATGCCGGCACCGCCGATGGCCAACGTTTGGCTGCACGGCGGCTTGCTGAATTTCGACGGCAAGAAGATGTCCAAGTCGCTGGGCAATTTCGAGCCGCTCAGCGCCTTGCTCGATCGGCACGATCCGCTCGCGATCCGGCTGCTCTTTCTGCAGACGGGCTATCGCAAAGCGATGAATTTCACCGAAGACGCGATCGCCGGGGCGACGGTCGCGCTCGAGAAATTGCGCAAAGCCTACCACGCGCTGGCGGAAGCGCCCGGTGCAACCGAAGTGGCGCCGCTCAAAGAGAAACTCTTCGCCGCGCTCGACGAGGACATGAACACCTCGGGCGCGCTCGGCGTCCTCTTCGAGATCGCGGCGGCGAAATTCGTCGACGACGTTCCCGAAGCGCGCGCGCTCTTCCGCGACGCGCTTGGGATCTTCGGGATCGCCGCCGTGCTCGATCGCGATGAGCCGGTGATCGAGGCCCCGGTCGTCGATGACGAAACCGCGGCCCGGATCGACGGGCTGATCGCCGAGCGCAACGCGGCGCGCAAGGCGCGCGACTTCGCACGCGCCGACGCGCTGCGCGCCGAACTTGGCGCGCTGAACGTTCACCTCACCGACAATCCCGACGGGACCACGACCTGGAGCATCGCGCAGACCGTCTAGGACGTACCCGGCGCGGGTAGGAGTTTGGAGCATGGCGGCATTCGCGGGAATCGCAAAATCGACGGTCCGCATCTTCAACGAGCAGCACGCGACGCGGCTGGCCTCGGCGGTCGCCTATGCGTTCATCTTCGCGATCGCGCCGCTATTCATCATCATCATCGGGATTGCGGGGACGCTGATCGACGTGCATAGCATGCACGGCGGCCATAGCGCCGTCGAAAATGCGTTGCTGGCGCAAATCACGCGCGCGGCCGGACCGGAGGCCGGCACGGCCGTCCGCGGCATGGTGACGGCGAGTTTCGGCAAGATGTCGAACAGCATCATCGCCGAGGTGATCGGCTACGTCCTGTTGCTCGCGACCGCCTCGGGCGCCGTCGCTGCGCTGCAAGACGCGCTCAACGTGATCTGGGACGTTCCGCCGAACGCGGGCGGCGGCGGGATTTGGCGGATGGTGCGCAATCGCATCGCGGCCGTCGCGCTCGTGCTCGTCCTCGGCGTCGTGCTGCTCGGTGCGTTCGCGCTCAACGCAATCGTCGGGTTTGGTCTGGGACAGGCGACGCACGTAGTTCCGGCGCTCGCGACATCCCCCGCGGCGGCGATCACGGGGGCCGTCGCCGGCATCGCCATCACGACGGTGATCTTTGCGATGATCTTTCGCTGGTTGCCGAACCGGCCGATCGCGTGGGCCGACGTGTGGCTGGGCGCGTTCGTAACGGCGGTACTCTTTGCTCTCGGCCAGCAGGCGATCGCGATCTATCTCGGTCGCGCCGGTTTCGTTAGCGCGTATGGTGCGGCGGGCGCGCTCCTCGCGCTGCTCGTGTGGGTCTATTACTCGGCCGCGATCGTGCTGCTCGGCGCGGCGTTCACGCGCGCGACCGCGGAGGCGTACCCTCCGGCCGTCAGCGCAACGCTTCCCACCGATACGCAATCAGCGGCATGAAGCCGGCGTTGCGATCGGCGGGGGCTTTATTGTCACGGCTTCCCGCCAGCGCATACGCCGCCGAGTAGTTGAGATAACGAACGCCCGCGATCAGGCTGCCGTGACGGAACCGACGGACCAGCGTCGCACTCGTGTCGATTTGCGATGCACGTTCCGGCAACCCGCGATAGGCCGGGCCGCGAACGATGCATTCGATGTAGCCGTACACGTTCGAATCCTCGCACGACGTCGTCGAGGTCGGATAGGGCGGTCCCGGAACGATACTTGTCGTGTGTTGGTCGTCTTCGAGGCCGTGCATCGCCGGAGCAAGCGAGAACACCGTTTCAAGCGTCGTGCGTGCGGCGAGCCGGCGGCTGTCACCGATTTCGAAACGCGCGCCGGCGACGCGCGATGAGTCGTCTTCACTGCGCACGATCGGCGGCGTGTCTTGCGTTCCGCGGTCGGTGTTTTGATTGTAGACGGTCGTTCCCGCGCCGACGTACGTTCCGCCGTGAACGAAGTAGCGCACCGTTGCGGTGACGAGCGAGAGCCGGGTGGATTGGATGTCGGCGGGATTTCCGGAGTAGCCGAAGGTGACGGGCGGCAGCGCTTCGAGGTGCAGCGCGATCCGGCGGTACCGCGCATCCGCCGCGCCGATCGGCAGCGGGGCCTCGGCGACGCGGTAGCGCGTGCCGGCCTCGACGTGATAGCCGGTCAAGAAGTTGACGGAGAGCGTCGCGGAAAGGTCGACCGGATCGGCGAGCGCGGGCGCCACGGCCGCGCACAAAAAAAGCGCGCTCGCGAAGAACGCCCGCATCTTCAACATTATCGCGCCCTTTGCGAATCCGCGACGGGGAGCCTGCTCGCGCCGGGCAGAACGCCGCTCGGGTGAAGGAGCAACGATGGATCGCCGGCGCGTAACGCCGCGGCCGCAGGAGCGCGGCCCGCGACTCGATCTCGACGACGTCGTGTACGGCATCCATGCCGTCAACGAAGCCCTCGTTGCGGGTGAAGCGCTCAAACGAATCCACGTCGGCGACGAACGCAAGCGCGATCCCGCGCTGCGCAATTTGCTCGAACGCGCGCGCGAAGCGGGGGTGACCGTGCGCTTCGAGAACCGCGGCTTCTTCGCATCATTCCCGTACAAGGCGCATCAGAGCGTGGTCGCGTTCGGCGAACCGTTCGCGTACATTACGATCGAAGAAGCGATTGCGCTGCGGCCGCGGGAGAAGCCGGGACTGTGGGTGATCCTCGATCACGTGACCGATCCGCACAACGTCGGTGCGATCATCCGCACCGCCGAATGTGCGGGCGCGACGGCGCTGATCTTGCCCGACCGGCGATCGGCGGGCGTGAACGCGACCGTGCGTAAGGCCGCCGCGGGTGCCGCGGCGGCGCTACCGGTCGCGCGCGTTGCAAACGTCGGCAATGCGATCCGTACGATGAAGAAGGCGCGCATCTGGGTCGCGGGCGCCGCCCTCGGTGAGAAAGCGGTACCCTACACGCAGGCGGATTTCAACCGCGACCTCGCGATCGTAATCGGTGCCGAAGGCGCCGGGATCGCGCAGCTCGTGCGCAAGGAGTGCGACTACCTCGTCGAGATCCCGCTCGCGGGCCAAGTCGGCTCGCTCAACGCCTCCGTTGCCGCCGGGATCTTATTGTTCGAGGCCGTTCGGCAACGCGCAGCTCTCTGATCGGGCGAGAGCTCGACTACGGCGTAATCTTGCGAATCAGGTTATTTCCGTAATCGGCAACGTAGACGTTCCCCGCGCTATCAACCGCCACGCCGATCGGATTATAGAATGTCGCGACGGCGGCCGGCCCATTTATCAAGCCGATCCCTCCCCCTCCTCCGGCCAAGGTCGAGACCACGCCCGCCGGGGTAATCTTGCGAATCGCATCGTTGTCTCGATCGACGACGTACACGTTTCCCGTGCTATCGACCGCGACGCCCTGCGGAAGATTGAACGTAGCGCTAGCGGCCGGCCCGTTGGCGAAGCCCAGCGCTCCCGTTCCGGCAAAGGTCGAGACGACCCCCGCCGCGCTGATTTTGCGAATGGCCTCATTGTTCGCATCTCCAACGTAGACGTTCCCCGAACCGTCGACCGCGACGCCGTATGGATTCGCAAACGTTGCGCTGCTGCCCGGGCCGTTCGCGAAGCCTAGCGCTCCCGTCCCTGCCAAGGTTGAAACCACCCCCGCCGGAGTGATCTTGCGAATCGCGTTGTTGCCGGCATCGGCAACGTACACGTTCCCCGCGCTATCAACGGCGATGCCATTCGGATTATAGAACGTCGCGCTGGTACCCGACCCGTTGGTAAAGCCGTACGAACCGCCGGCGAAGGTCGAGACGACCCCGGCTGCCGATATCTCGCGAATCGCTTCGTTAAACGTATCGGCGACGTAGACGTTCCCCGCGCTGTCAACAGCGACGCCTTCCGGAGCATCGAACGTCGCGGTGGCGACCGGCCCGTTCGTGAAGCCTTGCGTTCCTGTTCCGGCCAAGGTTGAGACGACGCCCGCCGGGGATATCTTGCGAATCGCGCTGTTGTCGTAATCAGCAACGTAGACGTTACCCGTGCCGTCAACGGCGACGTCGAATGGAAAGGAGAACGTCGCACTCGCGCCTGGCCCATCGCCGAATCCCTCCGCTCCGCTTCCGGCAAAGGTCGTGACGGTAACGGGAGGCGCGTAGCCGGGTTCCAACGTTACGGTGCCGACCGTCGTGAGCGTAGAGCCGGTGCTGGTTGTGATGGTCAGCGTAATGGAGCCGGCAACCGCGGTCGATCCGTTGTACGAGAGCGTGATCGCCTGTGATGCGCTCGTCACGGACGCCGGCGAGACGGTAACGTTGGTGTCGCTTATCGAGACGCTTAGCGGTGTCGCGAACGTCGCGCTCGCGGGGATCGCGTTTCCGTCGGGGTCGGCGTAGGCAGGCGTAAAGGACGCGGTTCCGGCGGTTCCGATCGCCAGCGACGTGCCCGGTGAATAGGAGAGTGTCGGGCCGGCGATCGATGCGGCGACCGGGTTGATGGTGATGGTGAGGGAAAACGCCTGGCCGAGGGTGGCTGTGGTCGTGCCCTGGCCACTGCCAAGCACCGTCCCGTACTCGTCGAGTAACGAAAGCGAGATCGTTGTTGCTCCAACCGGAGCGGCGATGGGAATCGTGCAAGTACGCGACGTTCCCGACGCCGCCGTGCAATACGATGATGAGGCACTGACATCGGCATACATCGGCGTTCCACCGTTGACGGCGATCGATACGGATTCGGTGCTCGGCGAGATGAATTTCGGCCGGCGGACATGCGATGCGGCGGCTTTCGTCGAGGTCGTTTTCATCGAACTCGGGATGGTGATCGAAACGGATCCCGACACGGACTGCGACCCGCTCGCTCCCGGCGAGCCCGTTGCTTGCGGAGTTGCCGATCCCTTCGGCGCGTTTGCGCTTGGGGATGTGCCGCCGCCGGCGCAAGCGGTGAGCGGAACGAGCATCAGCAAGGCCGCCGTAAGCCGGATGTTCATCGAATGTTCCCCCCGTTCGAACGCAGCGCACTCGGCATCCTGAACCGATGGCCGAAGCCGGTTCGTGGCCCCATGGTCCGTAGCGCGCGAGCGTGTCCGTTGACGGTCACGGAACCGACCGAACCGATCGCGGTCAGCACATCCGTCTCGGTGTACGCGAACTCGTTCACATCAAGATTCGCGTTTGCAAGCGTGAGCGGAAACGTGCTCAGAGCGAAGTCCTGGAATCCCACGTTTGTCTGTGTTTCCGTTAGGGTCGCGCAAACAAGTCCGACCGATGGCGCGAAGTAATTGACATAGACGAAGCCGGGGAATGCGTCGAATCCTGCCGGATACCACGTCGTCCCGGTAACGGTAAGCGGGATGAACGGGCCCGCAATCGAGCTCGGGATCGTACATGCAGATGGAAGCGTCGTGAGCGGCGTTCCGACGGTCGACGAGATCGAATAGAACGTCGTCGGATATCCGTTCGGATAAACGACGCTGACCGGGATCGCCAACTGGGAGCTGGTCTGTGTGCCGCCTGTCGTCGTCTGGCTAGCATTGACGGCAATTGTGCCGCCCGATGGAGCCGCGTACGTGGCTGACGCGGCGCTCAGCCCGGTGGGCAAACCGTTGTCCCATGCCGACGGGCTGCTTGAAGGCAAAGCCGTGCCCGGTGCGTAGGCTACGGATGCGCTGCCGTCGGTGTTGTCATGCTCGACATAGGTCGAGCCGTCTTCGTAGGTTTCCGTCGTGTCGAAATTCCCGGTGCTGTCACGCCCGTATGTGGTCGTGTAGCCGGCGATGCCGAAGGTGATCGGATACGTGGCCGTAGCGTTTCCCGTATACATCGGCATGCCGGACAGCGTTGCGCCAGGCACAAACGGCAATCCGGCCAGCGGCGCCCCGTTTGGAAATACCTCCGTCCCTGTTTCATAGTCGCTACTCGATGCGCCCCCGAGTGCCGAAAAGACGCCGTTCAGTATCGCTTGATATTCCGTCCCGCTCTCATCGTTGAACGGTGGAAACATCGCCTCGGGATTGATGGTTCCTTGCACGATGAACGATTGTGCATTCGTCTGCCCGTCGAAGGATGCGCCCCCGGTGATGATTTCGGTCGCCGTAGCGCTATTCGGAATCGTCGTCGAGGTCGCAGATGGTGACGGTGAGGAACCGTAGGCGATCGTCGTCGTCGTCGAGCTCGATGTGACGGTGTAGTTTCGCGAGAGGTTCGTCGGGAAGTAGTTGAGCGGGAGGACGGACGCCGGCGTAATCGCGCTGGACGCCAACCCCGAAAGCGTAGCGGAGATCGTCGCGGCCGACGTTAGCGCGCCGCCCGTGTAGGTCAGGGTGACCGGCGTCGTCGGGCTGATGACGGTCGTCGTCGACAGCGTGAGCGTCCCGGTGGTGTCGGAATTCGTCAAGGTGATCGGCGTGGTGTAGGGCACCGGACCAATGATCGTATTGCCGTCGGCATCCTTCGCCGTTGCGGTAACCGGGACACTCGTGGGGCCATAGTCGATGACGGGAACCGTGATGACGAGCGATGCAACGACGCCACCGATCGATACGGCGAGCGTGAATGCGGAATTTCCGACGGTTTGCGAGACGCTGCCGGTGCCGAGCAAATTGCCGGCTCCATTCGCCTGATCGTAGAGCGAGAACGTAAAGGTATCGCTGCCGGCTGGAGCGTTAAGGGGGATCGTGCAGGTGCGACCGCTCGCCGACGACGTGCAGGCCGTTGAACTCGTGGAAACGTCGGTATACGTCGGGGTCCCGCCGTTGATGGACACGGCAACGGATACGGCTGAGGCGGAGACAAATTTCGGCGTTCGTTTCGCCGACGAGGCCGTGCGATTGGGGATCGTCAGGACGGCCTTGCCCGCGACCGAGGCTCCCGCCCCCGATCCGGGGACGGTCGCGTGAGTTCCGCTCCCGCCGCCGCTGCAGGCGGCAACGAGCGCGGCAAGAGCGATGATCGGGATACCGGCCCGAAGTCCGATGGGTCGCTTCATTGGCGATGCGCTCCGCTAGAGTTTCGGCGACTTACTCGATGGTGCGGGTGGCGGTGGCGGTAGAGCGGGTGCCGTGTTTTTGCTGGTGAGGGTCGCCGTGCCGGATTGTCCGGTTGGGCTCGGCGCCGGTGTCGGGTTGGAACTTTGGGTGCTGCCGTGGCTCGTGGCCGCGACCGCTGCGCCGGCTGCCGCTGCGGCCGCCGCCGCCGCCACACCGGCGGTGGTGCCGACACCGGCCGCGGTTGCGCCGATTCCCGCCGCGAACGGAGTCGCGGACGTTGCGGCCGTGCTCAGCCCGGCCGCGGAGAAGCTGCTCACGATCGCTGCGGCGGTGGCGGCCACCGTGACCACACCCGCGAGCGATACGAACGCCGTTTGGCCGGTCAGCAGCGGAAACGATTTCCCCGCGGCGGTGACGGTAACGTCTCCGGCGGCGCAGTTCAAGCAGCTAATGACGTCGCCGTTGGGCCCGGTCGCGAAGAGCCCGTCCGTCCCTCGAACGGCAATTTGCGAGACGGCCGACTGAAACGTATAGTTCGCTTGCGCGCCCTTCGGATGGCGGACATCGAAGCGTACCGCGCCGGCGACCAGCGTAATGCTATGTGGAGCGGTTGCCTCGGCTCGGGTAATGAGCCCGACTTGAATCGTGGTGCTCTCACCCAAGGCGATTTGTGAGGCGTCCGAGAGCGTGAGCAGGCCGTTGGACGCGGCTTGGGTCACCGCGAGTTCGTTATCTCTGAGGGGATAGCTCGCGGTAACGCGCTGAAACGGTGCATCCTTCGCCGTTTGATAGCCGACCGTGCCGCGAACCGCTTTGAGGTTCGTGAAATCGGCCGCGCCACCGGCGAGCGGTGAGCCGAGCGTGCTTACGACGACAGCGAGGCTTCCCGCTAGGAGAGCACCCACGCGAAACTTCATCATGCCGGACTCCTCCGATGTCTCGTGGAGAAATTTCCGAGCGACGAACACCCGCCCGGGAACCGAATCGGTCGGCGAAGTTGTCGAGTGTGGGCCTAACCCCTGCTTAAGCGATAGGTTGCTCGGTATGCCCTAAACAAAGTGTGATCGTCGCCACACTCGTGTCCTTTTGCGGGCTTGCCGGCGTGGATTTCGCGCGGGCCAATTCCGCCATTCGGAAAACGGCGCTCGCTGGGCGGGCGTGACTCGGGGGGTTGACACCGTGTCGGCGCGCCTGTTACTGTGCCCGATAGTGATCGCCTCGACGATGTGTCTCATGCCGATGTGCTGCTGCCCGAACGGGCTCCGGCGACGTTTCGCATTGGACTGACGCTGGCCGTCACCACACTGTGAACCCTCGCCGGAAACGGCGGGGGTTTTTTACTTCCCGGTCTTCCTCTTCTCATCAAGGAGACGTCCCATGACCCTCGATCGTCGTTCGTTCCTCATCGCCGGAGCGGCTGCCTCATCCGTCGCGCTCTGGCCGCGCATCGCGCGCGCCGCCGCGCCCGACCGCATCGCCGTCGACTACGCGTACTACAACCCGGTCAGCCTGATCCTCAAGCAGAACGGCTGGCTCGAAACCGAGCTCGCGAAGAAGAAGATCGGCGTCGATTGGGTGCTCTCGCTCGGCTCGAACAAAGCCAATCAGTTCTTGCAAGCCGGCGCCGTGCAGTTCGGATCGACGGCCGGCAGCGCCGCTTTTCTCGCGCGCGTGAACGGTACGCCGCTGCACACCGTCTACTTGTATTCGCAGCCGGAATGGACGGCGCTCGTCGTCGGCAAGGACAGCCCGCTGCGCAGCGTCCGCGATCTCAAAGGCAAGAAAGTCGCGGCGACGGTCGGCACCGATCCGTGGTTTTTCTTGCTGCGTTCGCTGCGTGAATTCGGGCTCGATCAAGGCGACATCCAACTCGTGAACTTGCAGCATCCAGATGGACGCACCGCGCTCGAACGCGGCCAGGTCGATGCATGGGCCGGACTCGATCCGCACATGGCCGCATCGCAGATCGACGCCGGTTCGAAATTGATCTATCGCAACGTGGCCTTCAACACGTACGGTGCGCTCAACGTGCGCGAGGATTTCTTGCAAACGCAACCGGAGATCGTCGATACGGTGCTGCGCGTCTACGATCGCGGACGCCGCGAAGCGATCGCGCACCCGGATGAAACGATCAAGATCCTGGCTGCCGCCTCGAACGTCGCGCCCAAGGTCGCCGAGCTCGTGATCCGCGAGCGCACGCATTTCCCCGATCCGACGCCGGGCCGCGCGTATGCCGACGCGATCGCGGGCGTCGTGCCGATCGTGCGCGCCGAGCACCTGACGGCCGCCGATGCCAATCTCGAAGCGGCGGCGGCGACGCTCGCCGATACGCGCTACGCGCAAGCCGCCACCAAGGCATGAAGTTCGCGCTGCCGATCGCGCTGGTCGTCGCGTGGTTCGCCGCGACGTCGACCGGCGCGATCAAGTCGTATCAGCTCGCCTCCCCACAAGCCGTGATCGCCGAGGTGAACGATCTCGCGACGCGCGGCGTGCTCTGGACGGATCTCGGCGCGAGCCTCGAGCGCGTCGCGCTGGGCTTTGTTATCGCGGCGCTGCTTGCGATCGTGCTCGGGGCGTTGGTCGGCGCATCGCGCACGGCCGAGCAGCTCCTCGATCCGACGCTGCAAGCGATCCGCTCGGTACCCTCGCTCGCGTGGGTGCCGCTGTTGCTGCTATGGCTCGGAATCGGCGAGACCGCGAAGATCGCGCTGGTCGCCATCGGCGCGTTCTTCCCGATTTACGTCGCGCTCGCGAGCGCGATCCGCGGCGTCGACCGCAAACTGATCGAGGTCGCGCGCGTCCTCGGCGTGCGCGGTTTTCCGCTGGTTGCGCGGGTGCTGGTTCCGGCCGCGCTGCCGCAACTGCTGGTCGGCCTGCGCATCGGTCTCACGCAAGCGTGGCTGTTTTTGGTCGCCGCCGAGTTGCTGGGGGCATCGCGGGGTCTCGGCTTCTTGCTCACCGATGGTCAACAGATCGCGCGAACCGATGAAATCCTCGTCGCGATCCTCGCCTTCGCGATCTGCGGCAAACTCTCGGAATCACTGATGAAGTTGCTCGAGCGGCGTCTCGTCAGCTGGACCGATACGGCGAACGTGAGCGCATGAACGCGATCGGCCTGCGCGGCGTTACGAAGCGATTCGACGCGCATACGATCTTCGACGGTCTCGACCTGGAGATCAAGCGCGGCGAGCGCCTCGCCGTGCTCGGCGCGAGCGGCTGCGGCAAATCCACGCTCTTGCGCTTGATCGCCGGGCTCGAAGCGCCCGACGCCGGCGAGATCGATGTGGCCGGCGAGATCGGGTTCGTGTTCCAGGAGCCGCGG
>Ga0116231_10012124_pt1 | contig 12844 bp, 9 predicted proteins | sample S1TSphgellanicum_2_FD_89695 | JGI IMG/M metagenome (GOLD analysis project Ga0116231, IMG submission 89695) | Host-associated microbial communities from peat moss isolated from Minnesota, USA - S1T2_Fd - Sphagnum magellanicum MG | ecosystem: Host-associated > Plants > Peat moss > Unclassified... | reverse complement strand
CCAATATTGAACCATTGTACCATGCATTCACCCTAATGTTATAGCAACTTATAAAAGGGCATCATATAATTATCATGTTGATTTTTGCAAACACCAAAATGGTTATGCAATAGGAAGTATTATATGGTTGAATATTAGTGACCTAATTAATACTTTTGCAATGGAAATGCACTCTTGATGGACACGACTTTGCAATAAGGCGCAATGGATGACAATTCAATTTGACAATTGTGGTTCTTTTCCTAATAGGCTTATAATAGCACTACAACCATGTTTAGGGGGAAGCATCAACATTCTTATAGGTGGGTGCAAAAAAAATTGGACCAATTTTTGAACTTTTTGAAAAAATTTACAAAATGCTTTTTACTTTAATGACCATATTTTATAGGTAATTTTTTTTTTTTTGTAGAGACTTAGTTTGAGGATACCAACTTGAATATCTTTCTATTCCATTTATTAAATTTTCATAATCAAGAAAAACACAAGAGATTTGGACTTTCGAAGTTGAGCATTATGGATTAAAATCTTGACAATGATTTTTTATATGGACTTTGAAAATCCCTTTTAACAAATTACAGTAAGCAACATGTTCTTATGTTTTATGTTTATCACAAAATGCCACAATGTCACTTGCATTTTGTAGCCTTAAATGTGAGTTCATAAATAGCTGCTCCTTATAAATCTTTTGCTTTAGCACTGCATTGGCCCGATCATGCACTCCCTAATACTGCCAAAATTGGCTAAATATAGGTAATTATGAATGCTTGCCATAAGTGTTATGGCAACATAGCAAAATCACAAAATTGACAAAATAAAATCACTGGGTGCAGCCCCCTAACTAATTTTTAAAAACATGAATATACACCCATATTATATATGTATGGGTTCTTGTTTTGCTTATGCTCATCTGTGATTGATTGATTGTTTTGTGTATTGCCAGTCAAAATTGCTCCTGGGGACTGGTCACTGAAACATGAAAACTACCTTTGATTTTATTAATTGCTGAACAAATAGTTGAAGTTTTCCATGATATCCATTCATGAAGCATGAAATTAGCTGTACCCACCAGCACACCATCCATCAGATGCCCATTATGACTCAGCTGTGGATGAACCTCAACTGAATTAATATCTGGTTTCATCTTGGTAACGAATTCTGTAAGAAATAGGTCCTATATATGTGTATGGAAATAGGTGAACACTAGGTAAATAGACAGTTTATACATAGGCAAGGGCTGATTTTACTACCTATTTATGAACTGGGTAGCAAAAAGAAAGCAATGGAGTTAGCTAGGGAACTGGAACTGTTTCCTGACCACTTGCCATCCATGTAATTGGTATGGTGCCCTGGTGGGTTCTGGTTCACTGTGGCTGACATATACGACCCACAACCATTAAACAACCAGTTCATTATATCATGGCTCTAAATAAAATCCAAGAAAACAAGACTGTGGCCTTGCCATTTACATTAACAAGTATCTTAAGGCAAACGAAGAATTATGGAAATTCAAATATTTCACCATGCAAAAATAAAATCTTGAAAAAATCCTCTAAAAGAAACCAAAATCCTTCAAGATATTAAAACTCTATAACTAATCTCAAATTTCAACACAAGCCAAAACATCATCTTTCAGAAATCCTCATATAAAAATAGACCTATTATTACCTAGGGGCCAAAATCCCTTAAGCTACTATACTCTTTAGATTCACACACAATATCCTTGCCTTGGTAGGCAAGGCCAACAAAGAGCATATATACGAGACATGGTTGTGCATTTGGATTTTTTCAATGAATGTGAATCCTAGACTGTAAACCAGGGTTTTTTGAATGTGGCGAAATTTTGCCGTTTTGTGAAAAAAATGGCCCATAACATGAACAAATGATTTTTTTAAAAAAATGATCTGAATTCTTCAGATTTTTTATTTATTTATAAATCATCTGATTTTTACCTTAGGCTCTAGTAGGTCGTCACAAGTATAGAAGTATTTTGAAAACCATCTACTCTGTTGTGAGATCTGCTCTGTAGCCGACTGTGACAAAATCTTGTTATTAACAATTATCACTCTAGCAACATTGAAAAACCAAAAAAAGAAACACTGCCCTAAACCAAAGGAAAAATGGGTTTCTACAAGAGAGCTTCATGCATATGTTCCTAACTTGAAATGTCATGGAATTTGAAGGATATTTTATGTTCAAACATTTACAAAAGTGTGTGGTAAGAAGATGTTAATTTCAAATGATGAAAGTGTAATTTAATGAATTTTTATATGTTTCACCAAACACATACATTTCATTGGAGATTGGATAAGTTGCAGAATCCCTTGGTATACTGATGTCAAATTGTGTTAATAATTGCACTTTAATTATATGATAGACTCATGGCTCTGACTTTTAGTTAGTGCAAAATAGTTGCAGTTACTTAACAGCTTTTATGTTTCTTTTTTTAAAATGATGAAATGATTAAAACACTAAAGCTGCCAAATGCAAAAAAATTGAAACTGGAATGTGTTATTCAGATTGACTTGTAGGGAATTTTTTAAAATTTTTTTTATCACATTGAAAAACTATCAAAAAGGCTTTACATTAAGATTCATGTCCAACACCTTTTTAAGATGGGATGTTTTGGTTCTGGGTCCTATAAAATTGGAAGGTGTATTTGGAATTGCTGATTATTTGAATCCTAAGCATTTCATGATTTAAAATCTTTTGAATCCTAAGAGTACTGTGGATGGAATGTAACCCAAAATTTAAAATAGAAAGGACACAATTATTGAGATGCAAGACCAAAAATGAATCAACCATGGAATTGTTTCATTTATTAATATTGTATAGTTTTCATCTTATTAGCATTGCAAAATACCTTGCAAGAAAACAATCTCCAAGAAATTACACACAAAGCAATACATTACTTGTAGTAGAACCAGCCACAAGATATTTATTAGTGTCCATATGATAGAGTGTCCACTAGATATTTCAGCATTTTTTGGGAGTATAGCAACCTTGATAAGTTGATTTTGGTGTGATGATGAGTGGGCTGATGATGGGAGTCCTTTTGTTTGACATTACCACATATCTGCAGTAGAACACATTGATATTGTATTAATGCTGCATGCTTCCAAATGGGGTTTTTCTTCTGAACACAATACAACATGTAACTGCTGAGATACAAGTATTTAGCTTCACAATCCTCACACTTGATGATCAACCCAATTCCATTTATTCCATCAATTCTTATGCTGAAATGCAATGGCTGAAGTTCCGGAATGGATAAACATCAAACAAACAAAATTGTAGTCAATTTTGAGAAATATACAATACATTAATCTCTTTGTCGAAAAGTTTTGAGGAATAGAGTACATAAATATATAGATATATAAGATATGCAAAATTGCACCTTTTATTTTGTGCTGGAACCAAAGACATTTTGTGTCGGCCACCATCAGGGTGCTGAATCAATACCTATTACCAAAATACAGAAGTCAGATCATCTTCTATGAAATTTCTACTACATTCATTTACTCATGCATCCAGTTGACATTATTGTCATGAAAAACTAGAAAGAAGGTGACATTGTGGATTGTGTGCCCAATATCAATATGCAGAAAGTAAACCGAACAAAATATCGCTGTAAGTTTGAGTTCGAAGTGACAAATTTTTTAGCAATGTTGACAAGCCATGCATAAATGAACAGATGCTACCACCGCACCTATAGCTATTAATTAAAATGACTTTAATTTTTTAAAACTATTATACATAGGCAAAGCAAAGAAAAAGGAAAAGAAGGGGTTTAGCAAAAAGTCCAAGAATGATGTACCAGCAAAGACTTGAATCCAAGAACTCAATAGTATCACAATTCAATACTATCAAAAGATATCAATAACAAGCTAATCAATATTTAGTGTACTGTGATCGAGTCCTGTTTTTAATTTTTCTTTAAATTAAAAAAAAATTACAGTTGTAATTTGGCAAATTAGCTTTGTCAGATTATAGAAAGGGGTTAGACTTTACTGCATACGAAGCCTGTGGGGTTCTGAATATTGCACTTCCCAGGCAAGGCTCGAGCTGCTTGTACATCCAATCCCAGTTCCTCCCCGGCTATCGCCAAATCACACAAGCATTGGGGTCCTCCATCTTGTGCTGCTACTTGTGCTAGATAGTCACAGCAGTCTGTAGGTGGTATGCTGTTGATGTCTCGAGCAGAACTGAGGCATGAATCATATTCTTCTATCCCTGGACATGCGGCATTCACATCTGTTACCATCATGGCCATGACTATGACCATGAGCAGTAGTAGTCCCATGTACAGGGCTACAGATCTTGTTGTTGCAGCTGGAGCATGAGATAAATTCCCCATTTTTTTATCTTGTTTTCTGAACTTTGATCTTAGCAATTACACTCCTTGAGTATTATTATATACTATAATTTGAAACTAAAAGAGAAATTGCAAACTTAATTTTCACTGTAGCCACTAAACCAAGAGAAGATTGCCAAAGATTGAAGACTAGAAGAGGCACAATAATGGTGGATGGAAGACAGCAACAAACTGCTTCACCTGAGCTGATTTTGAGAAAATGGGATTCTGATGTTCTTATAGAACAATTTGTTGTGTTGATAACATAGTAAGTCTAGGTTGATTAGTCATAGTCATCTGTCATGTTAGAGTGTGAATCAATCAGGCAGTCATGCAATTATTGTGACCAATATATGGTGGTGATAGCTAGCAGTTGGTTGTGTTTCGTTGAGGCGTCTATGTCAAGATCATATCAGAAAATATGTAGCTGGTGAACAAGGCACAATTGTGCAAGGAATGTTGATGAATGTATACTAGAGCATGTAGTGTGGGGTGGTGAGTTGTAGCACCACAGATCATGGATTATAGATTTGGTGAGAGTATGTGATCAAAATGTGGCAATTGGGTCTCTGACAGTTGACAGTTAAAGCTGATTCACTGAATCTGGTAGGCCTGCATCATCACAGGCAAGCTCTGCAGTAGTGTCTTGGGTCTGAGTTAACAATGAATTACCACAAGCTGCTTTCCCCTAGGTTTGACAATTCAAGGATGAGGTTTGGCTACTGTTTTTGTGCATATAACGTGCTGTGTTTCTCTTGGTAAAAGATAAATTGGGCTTCTTTCCAGGATCATCTTGCAGGCATTCAAATGAGGCCACCAGCAATGAGAGTGAACTACCTCTGATTAAAGTCACAATTTTGGTTCTCCTTGAGGAACAGTCCTACATCCAAACTGCTTGGAAAGAAGATGCAAATCTTCACTTGTTGATACCAAAGGTTCTTATAAATGTGTGGTGCCAATCCTCACTTGTTGGACACCAAAGGTTCTTTGTAAGAATCTGGTGTGGGTTATACATTCTCATCTGGGTCTGTTGATGCTGAGGACCATGGCACTGATTCAATCTCTCTTGATGGACATCCATAACTAATCAGTTGTGTTTGATTGAGCAGATCTCAAGATTTTCTCTCTTCTCTTTCATTGGATATAAGGCCCCTTTTTGAAATTCCTCTTATAGGTAGGCTCTTGATTTAGCAAGCAAGGGCACCAATACCAATTGATCCCTTCTGATTTGGCTTTGTAAAAAGTTTACGATATGTCCAATATTTAGGCACCATTTTCTTTCACTCCCCATTGTAAATTGCTAGCATGCCCTACTCCATAAAGGTTTAGATGGTTTGTGTCTCTACAACCATTTTCCACTTCTCACCTTCTACACATTTGTTTGCACATGTTTTCTATTGCAATATCCTTCATAATGAAAGACTTTTTGCACCAAACTTTTAGGTTCAACATCGGTGGTTTATGTCAAGAATCTCGATAATTTCATTGTGAATTTGCATAATCATATCATGATGGTGCAATTTGAAATATACATTTGTTTATATTTATGCGATTACATTATTTGTCACCACATGAAATGATGGTTGAATGGGTAAGGATTTGGTTTAATGCCCTAAACATGACAGTTCAGTTTTCTTTTGTGACATCTTATAGTTGTGAGTTAGAAGATTGAATTAAAAAAAATTAACATATATATTTCACAATGAGTCATAGTTCTAGTGACAGTGTAGTGACTTTCCAACATTCTGATGGAATTTCTTTAATTTTATTTTTAAATTATATATTTTTAGAATTAGTTTTTAGTCCAGCCACATCATTGATGCATGTTGGATTCTGGCATAGCCATGTTAGCTAGCACTACTGGACACTTTTGCCAACACAAACATGACACGTTGGAGTCATTTAAGCATCATACATGTAAATGACATGCTAACGAGTTGATGTTAAAAATCATGGGTGTCTTTTTATTGACAAAAAAACTTCCAAATGTCTGAAATGACTAAATTTTCAATCAAATCATATAGGGAACTCTTACACCATGTCCTAAATAATGGCATCCTAACTGCTCAAGGGCATCACACAAAGGCTCAAAATTCAAAACCACATGAGTGGGGTTTCCTCATGGACCTAATCAATCAAGTGCAACATCCACAAATTATTTTTAAAAAAAATTGGATTGAAAAATTGTTTCTTTAAGCATCTATCATGTAAGAACAACGTCAACATGGTCTGAAATAAACTACACAATGTCAAAGTGGTGGTCTATGGATTGTAAGATCAATCTATTTGCAATCCACAGAAAAGATAATCAAGGTCTTCAAAATTGGATTCACATTATGATGCACTAATGTAATATATACAATGCAAAAGCTAATGTTCTCCTACTTGCCTTAGCGAATTTGCAAGATCAATTTGTTTCCTTGGGTTCTACTTCTTGGCCACAATTTCTCCTTGAAATACTTCTTATAGCAATTAATTGCATATTTCAGTATGTCTTCCAAACTTCAACACATGTGCATGCCCATATCCACACACAAAAATGTGGCAGGCTATGATTCTATAGTGTATAAAAATATGATAAAGTAGACAAAAAGGGTGTAATTCAGAAATTGAGGTCTTTCATTAAATCTATGCCAAAACTAGATTTTTTGAAACGAAATGTATAACTTTTTAGAATTTAAAATGTTACACTCATTCTAGACTATTATAAGTATTAGTTTATAAATTTGAAAATAGATAATTAAGCTTTAATGTGCCATGAGTAGATTCATAGGGGGTTCATATCGTGTTTAATTTTTAAACTACATGCGTCAAAGAAGCTATTGTTGAGGTATTATGTGAGGGATATTTAAATTTTCCCACCTTATTATTAAATAACATTTTAATATCCACATATTTAAACCACCCTAAGATTAATTTAAATCTTATGTTTGCATTGAATTTTGGCATTCAATATTTGTTTGAATTTTTAGTTTTAATTGAAAGCATGAAGAATGATGAAGGAAATAAGTTGATTGTGTATGACTAAATTAACATTGTGCATGAAATGCTTAAATTGAGTTCCAAAAACACACCAACAAATTACACCCATTACAAATAACAAACATTTGATTTGTTTGTATGGGATATATATATATATACACACACTAAGTTCTAGAATAAATGAAAAACAAGATGTGCATTGCAACACAAGTAAAATGAACCCTCAAGTTGCTACATTTATCCCTTCATAAACTCTTTGCCTAACTAATTGAATATCACCTCATTAGTGCTACCTCTTTTACTTTGAACTTTCAATATAAATTGTACATTTTTTTGTACACACTTTCCATCCTACTAATTGAACTTACTTATAACAATTAATATTTTATTATAAATATCTTGTACATCTATAATTTTTTTAATACCTATTATTAATGAATACCCAATATTAATTATATTGGATTTAAAAAATAAACATAACCTTACTATAGAACTAATTGGGTTATAAAATTTATCCAATAGTCAATATATGGCACCTTATATTTTTGCGCATATTATATTCTTATCCAAAAAATAATGAAACCCAACCCCCCCCCCCCCCCAAAAAAGATTTGAACTTCTACAATGTGACATCATCTAATTATATTTCTTGATATTTTTATACTCCCAATCCAATGAGAATAATCATTTAGTTGTCACTTAACAACCACCTCATCATTCCCTGTGGTTGCATTTGATTTTCTTGGTGTGCACATGATAAATTCATTCTTTTATAAGTCTTTTACCCCATTTTAAAATTAGGATGTATCATTAAACTTTGGGTCAAATTTATGATTTTGTAATAAGTTTACAAGGGGGCATGTGGTGATAAGAAGCAAAGGATAACAATACAAGGAGTTTGCATATTAACAACTACTTGTTTCAATTGCAAATGACTATTTTTAAATTGTAAATGCTACATGCAATTGTTAATGTCTAGTTACCTTGGACAATTCACATAAAATTTTAGTTGCAAAAGACATGACATGGCATTTAATTGAAACAACAATAGCCTAAAGGTGTAATCAACACCAACATTTTGTCTAAGCAACATGGCATGGTCAGTTATGATTTTAGAACTAAAATTTGTAATTACATATGCTTATGTGGCATGGTCATTTGCAACTAATTTTATGACCAAAATGTGAGGACATCTTTTTTTTTACCACTAAAATGTTAACACATGGCAAGTTTCAAATTTTAAAAATGGCACCATGTGACCTACCTCGGTTAAAGCACCTAGTTTAGGCTAAGTAAGTTAATTGTGCACATTCAAGTAAGTTGCAAGTGTGAGGATTTGAACCTTGCACCTTCACATTAAAAGTCCAAGTTTTTAACCATTGCACCACTTTTTCAACAAGTGATAATTTTTGTCATTGTATGATTTGTTATTTTACTTTAGGTTATTTTAAAGTATTCTATCATATAAACTATCTAAAGTTATTTTACCTTAGGTTATTCTAAATTATTAAAAACTAATTTAACTTATTTTATCCTAGGTTATAATCGATTATTATAGGCCATTATACCTTAAACTATTTTTGGTTATTCTACCTTGGGCCTATTTTAAATCATTTGACATAATAAATTTCTTTGATCATAAAACCATGGTTTTGTAGTAATGTGCTTAAATTACCTATAATACTTAAGGGCATATCTAAGGACTACCCAAACTACCTAGGGTATGTCTTCCACTACAAGGAATGTTGTCCATTTTGACCATATTTTTGTGAATATTATGTGACCAATGTCCAAACCAATTGATTTTACTAGTAGTGTGTTAGTCCTATGGGTCCATATAGTTACAACTACAAGAAAAGTTGAACCAAATTCTAGTTGTAAATGCAATTACAATTTACAACTAATATGATTTTCATTGATAATGTAGATGAAAAGTGAACAATGTCATCCAATTTTGATTGCATTCATTGATGGATGATAACATAGTTGTTTTTGCAACTACAAATGAAAGGTTTTTCAACTACAATAGTATATTCTACCACATGAACAAAGACCACATATGGCAAACTTTGATATTTCAATTGGACTATTATCCCTTTAATGTACCCATCCATGGATCTTCTTTGCAATTGTCCATGGGTCTTCCATGATATAATATCTAATAGCTAATAATTTGCTAGCAAAGGCTATTATAACCTAGTTGGTAAATTAAGCTAACTAAGCTTAATAGGTTATGTTAAACTAAATAGGCCTATGTACATTAGTAGTTTAGCCTAGTTTGCATACTTAATCAATTGGCTTAAATTATCTATAAGTAATAGTAAGCTAGTTTATTAGGTGTAGCTAATGGGCTAGGCTATGAAGGTTAGACCTAGTTAGGCTAGGTAAACTAGTTAGTTAGTTGGTAGGTTAGGTCATTAATTAATTGGTAAACTAAGTAGTCGGTAGTAAGTAGGATAGGTAGTAGGTAGGTTTATTAGTTTATTGTGTGAATGACCAACTACTTTATTGTTAACGAAGGGGTTGACGGATGTGCACATGTTGTTTTAGTTGTTGAAGAAAATGCCACCATCAAAAGGGTTGGTGTTGTTGCCAATGTTAGTAATGAAAAGGCTAATATTGTAATTGAAGCAAGCATCTTTATGTCCATTTTTGTCCATTTAAAGTCACAAGACATCCAAACTTCTTCGGCCATGATTTGGCAATAGTAATTATGCAAAATTTATTTTTTCATAAGTTTGTATTGTTTAAACATAAATATTGTGTATTGTTTAAACACAAATGTTGTGTACATCACATCATCCATGTCTAAATAGTATGAATAAACATACAACATTAAACAATATGAATAAATGTATAACATTTGTGTTTAAATGATATAAACCAATGGGAAAAACAAATTTGTGTGATTATTATTACCAAATTGTGGCCCATGAAATTTATTCGTGATGGAGTTGCAAAAAATTGTTCATTAGCATTTGCATCTATTATTATCCACAAAATATTATGAAAAAAACTAACACCTCAAAATAAAAATTAAGGAAATATTATAATGTCAAAAGACTTTTAAATTAATGTACTTGTCACATTTTCAAATGAAGGAATATCAATTTGTTTTAGCAATTATCCATTCACCATTTTACATAGGAAGTCACTACATTAACAATGGGTGGTTGAAAGATAAGTTGAATCACTTTTCCATCACTTTACAAAGTGTCATGCATTGACATGTCATAAAAATTTTAATTATCAATATCCCAAATTTACCATTCCATTAATATTTTCAACTTGAATAAAACACACACACACATAATTGCAACATGTAATATACACCATTGAATATAAAATAATGAACTTTTGGAGTTGACAAATATGGATTGGACTCTTGTCTATGTTTCTACCTATAAATGCATTTATAATATTATTTTTTTGCGATATTAAAAATGACATATTAAAGAAAAAAGAACATATAAACAAAAAAAAAAAAAAATTAAATCATAAACCAAAAAAAGTTATGAACTTTTGAATGACCTAAATTGGACCTTATTCAAATGTCTATATCATAACCATCTTTTATGGATTTCAATTTTTTTCTCTTAATATGTATGTTAAAAAGTTGTCTAGTTGGGTTTTGTTCACATGAACTTTATTAGTTCATTAACCAACTTGTAATCCTCATTTAATTGATGACTACCTTTTTAATGTTGTTAAATGGATTCATATGGAATGTTTTATCCACCAAAAGTGATCCACATTATTTTGCAATCACCCAAATTATTCAATATTAATCATGAAAACTACATGAAAATACTCGATGAAAAATATGATGATGAACAATAACTATATACTATTAGCAACAACATGAGAAGTAAAGGCAATAAACAAAATGGGAATTTTCTTAATGGTAGGGGCAAAATAAAAGACATACTAAAAATGCAAGGTCAAGATCAACAATTTTCCTTGTTCAATATTGCTATTGTCTCATCCTTACTTCACATTACACCATGTCACTAAAATACACCCTATCCCCTTTCCAATACATCCATCAAATTCACAAAGATTAAAATAAGACATTTTGAGTATGAGTTTTCTTGTCACACTTTGTTATCAAATTTTATCCATAGTTCATCAAATAATTCAATCCATAATTCATAGTTCACCGTGCAATGTGCATTTAAATGTTCCAATGTTGCAACAAATCAACAAGTCAAACCTCATAAGCAATTTAAGTTGTAAGTATCTAGATATTATTTAATTCCTTATTCCTTATTGTCAATGAAACATTATTTATAATCATAACCCATGTTAAGTAACACTACTTGTTAGTTTAGTTAACATGTACATGTGCAAATAGGATATCATGAACCACACCCACCCCCTTGGGTGATTGTTTATTGGGTGTTTATTTTAAAATATTCTTAAAATATTTTGAACAAAAGTTTTTTAAAAAATATTTAAAAATCTTTGAAATTTTCATCATGCTAGATTCCATAAAAACAAATTGCTAAAAAGATGTCATTATTAAAAAACTTCAAGTTCATTTTAGAAGTCCATTTATTACTTAAAAACATTAGTTACAATTGTTTATGTATGCATTAGTGTGACTGCACCTGTACATGACATGTTGGAATCCAACACTCATTTTGAAGTTATCATGCATGTGATTGATGTGTTAGCACATTGATGTTAAAAATGATGGTGTTATTTTAATAATGAAGATAAAACCATTTGATGTCTGAAATGATTAAGTTTTAATAAAAGAAGACATGGGAAATTATATGAATTTTAATAGTGTAAAAATTTGTTGTATAAACATTTTGTAGCACTATAAAAAATTAAAATTTTTTTTACCAAGAATTTTGGTAAAACAAACCCCCCCATATGGTTTTTTTGCCCCTTGTCCAACTTCACCACAATGCCATTTTGGACAAGTCGTTTCAAACCCGACTGTTTTGATTGAGTTTTTTTGGTTGGTTTTTTTTATTGGGTTTTTAAATTTATTTATTTTACTAAAACCTTCATGACAATAACATAATTTGAGTAGCAACAATATATATATATATATATATATATAATTTAAATTTTTATTTAAAATTAATATGAAAAATATATTAATTAATTATAATTAATTAATTACCGACCCTAACCTACTAACCTACCTACCTACCTAATTAATAAACCTAATAATTAATGCCAAAAAATAAGTTATTCATTTATTTAATAACCCTATGTCCTAAGCTTAAATTAGGTGGTCTAGTAGGTTTTGCAACCTAAATTACCTAATTAGGTCATTTAAGTAGCCAAGGTCGCCTAGATTACATGTGGAAACTTGAACTTTTCACTTGCACATTGAGGAAATTGAGTCCTTAACCATTGCATCACCACCCCATAAGATGATTTTTTGAACAACATATTGTAATCAACTTCCATGAATTTTTTTCAATTTATTATATTAAATGAACTTAAATTTTTTTACATTACTTACATGAATAAGTAAGTTATAAATAGGTT
>Ga0116231_10012122_pt1 | contig 12847 bp, 8 predicted proteins | sample S1TSphgellanicum_2_FD_89695 | JGI IMG/M metagenome (GOLD analysis project Ga0116231, IMG submission 89695) | Host-associated microbial communities from peat moss isolated from Minnesota, USA - S1T2_Fd - Sphagnum magellanicum MG | ecosystem: Host-associated > Plants > Peat moss > Unclassified... | reverse complement strand
TTTGGTGAGAAGGTTACAAAGAGGATATAAAGGGGTTCAAGAAAGCCCCGCCCAGACCCTTTTCGGCTCTTTGGCCAAAACCCCCCCCCCCCCCCCCCCCCCCCCCCCCCCCCCTTTCTCTCACTCTCTCTCTCTCTCTCAATGGCTAGAAACCTGATCCAACATTACTTCCAAAGTTCCTGAGTTTTCAACTAGAATCTGTGAGTCATGATGTTAAGAGGAATCATGGATTTGTTTGAAGTAACTTATTTGTGCAAATATCATTTTTTTTGGGGGCAAGCCTCCACTGTTTCTACAATCATATGAGAACACAAGTCAAGCAAAAAAGGGTATTCTTGTCTTAGGAATCTTTGTTAGTAACATCAATGTATGCAGTTTGGATGCAGCACTCATCTTGAAATCTGATGTTGAAAAACACATGAGCTGATATTGACATCAGTATCTGTCAATTATACTATAACAATCTTACTAAGGGAAGGTAGCCTGTTTGTTTTATTTTGTCAATTTGAGATCTCCCAAACCATGATGCCCCTACTGTGCTCTTGGTACCATCAGAAAGCCCATTGATGAGTAGAGGTTCATCAAAGTGATTTCATAATGTTTAGATGTATATTGTAGTATCTTGGCCACTTTGACATGAGTTTGTTGAATAATTAATTAATTTTTGAGAATTCCAAAATGATATATTCTCAAATATTGCATCAGATTCTTAATTTTCCTTCATATACAAAAAACATTCTGATTTTTTCTTGAAAATTTCAACGTTTCTGAAAATAAAATAATTATTGTTGAACTGGCCCAGGTATTAGGGTAGTGAAAGAGTTATTAAATATTGAATAATTTTGTAATTGAAACTTTCAATATATCAAAAGTTCATTTCTAAAGGAAAATTGGGGTGTGCTCTTGATATGGTTGGAAAGCTCTCAATGAGTAGGGTTTCATGGAGGCGATTTTGTAATTTTTAGATATATTAAGGTGTGGGTGATATTGAATTTTGAATAAAATTTTCATTGAAAATAAATAAAAATAACTAAAAGATTTATACTGAAAATTGGATCTCAAACTTAGGCCAAAGAAGGTGTATTATTTTTGCTTTTCACATAAATTGAATATTACCATCTTTGATCAATGGGCAAAGGTCACATTAGTTACACACTGTAAACATTAGCTGCTGTTGTTGGATTGTCAAATGCTCCCAATAAAATTTACCCAACAATTGCATCTGATGCTATTGGAACTGGTGATTGTGCAAGAGTTAGTAATTCTCTGCACAAAGTGCTACATGTAATGCAGCTAGTTAGTGCTGCCAAAAACCTTGTGTGCCTCTTGATGGATTTACCTCGAACTAGGACCTCAATAGTGAATTGTTCACTGGTTTGTTTCACAGTTGAAATTCCATCATTCTCAAAATCACAAAATATCACATTTCACAAGTTAAAATTCATCAGTCTCAAAACCACAACAATCTGGCAATCCCATTTCAAAGTTAAAAATTTATCATCCTCAAAACCCCAACAATCTGACAATCCCATTTCACGGTTAAAAGTCATCATTCTTGAAACCACAACAATCCAACCTGCAGAAGAAATGTGCCAATGAAATGTACATGCTTGCATGACTGAATGGGTCTCTTACAGGACAATGCTATGGGATCTGTAAAATAGCCAGTGGCAAGATCTAACAAGGGAAAAAAGAAGAGAAATTACAGTTGAACATTTGGATCTGTGTTGAGAATGAGAGCCACTGTCCCAAAGAATTTTCTTCTGGATAGCCTACCCAAGTGCAGTGTGTTTCTTTCTTTCTTGGCAAATTTTCACCAGCTTCCAATTTTCAAAAACATTCAAAATCATTTGAGGTTTCTGATCTTCAAGAGTCGAAATTTCTTATAGAAGAATCACCAGCTTCTACATCAGGTTCCGACAGGTATCAATCAATAGTGTAGTATGTGCTTAAATGTTTTCACTTTCATGTCTTTTTTAAGCCCAAATTTTGGCTCAGTTTGTCTTATGAACATTCGCAACTTGAGCCACATTAAATTTTTTTGAAAAAATATAAAAACAACCTGCCCAAGTGTAAAGTTCCTGATCACCACATCAACTGATTTCACCCTTCATGGCACTATAATCAACCTATGAGAATGCATGTTAAGAGTCAGATTTTATAATATAATCAAAGTTTTGAATACAGTCTTTAGTCAAACACACCCATTAGGAGCATATGAGAAACATGGATTGGGAATTGGGACTTCTCTCCAGGTACATATTCAGTTGAGAAATGACATTGGGAAAATGCCACTTAGCAGCTAGCTAGCTAGATTACAGGGAGCTGGTACTCTGAGCTTGTTGGGGGAGGGTTGTTGGGAATTGGTTGTTTTCTGTTAAAATTCAGACTCCCCAGCTAAAATTGGCTGCTGAAGCATCACCAGAGAAACAGAACCATTTCAGCTGATCATACTTCTGGATTGTCAGGAGAGGGGGAGGGAAAAGCAAAGAAAAAACGAAAAAACAAAAAAACCTGAAGAAGAAGAAGAAGATGGCGCTATGGCCAAAAACAAAAGTCGACATTGAATGCATGTCTCCCAATTATAAGGGACATAAGTCCCAAAACCAAACCTCATCATTACACTCTCTGATGATCACTGGTGTTTTTCTTCCGTTGTAAGTAATGCGGCCTATGGTGGCATTGCTGACTCTCTGCGTAAGTAGCCTCGAGTAGTCATGGATCTTTTGTTGAGGCTGAAAAAAACATATGTTATGGTAGTCACAATTGAAGGGGCATAAAAGATATGCTTTTGATAATAGTGCATGTTCAAAAATAATGTTATGAAACAATAACCAAGGTTAGTGATGAGCTTGAGAAATGGTCTCTTGCCCAAGATGCGATGGATGCTATAAGCATGGTTTATCTATAATATTGGCTAAAAATTTAATGTGAGACAACCTTCTCTATTGATATGGCTATTTTGAAAGGGCTTTATTATCAACCCAAAAAGCATGGATCCACCTAAACATGGATCCCCATAGTATTTGATGTGAATATTTTGAATTTGCAGTCCTATTTTTTCAAGATCACAATGATATCCAATGTTCAATGCAATATGGACTAGCCCATGGATCTCAATATAATGTGTACACTTTGGAATTTTTTTTTCTCCAATGTGTTATTATGTGCTTAACTTTTTGAGTTCACGAAGTGACAAATTTAATTTTGTATTCAAATCATAGGATTTGTGAAAGATGAGAAATTTTTCTCAACCTTGACTTTCATGAAAACAAGATTATAGAATTGGACTTGTGAGCATTTGAATTGCTGATTTGTACATTTGCACAATGTTTCTATTCTATTGATACCTTTTCTTATGGTGATGTCATCCCAACTTGGATTGAAGAAAAAGCAAGGAGAGTTTTTTTGGATTGATGTCTTCAAGCTATAGTGATTCATTGCTCTTTTGTAAATGGAAAGTCTTAGGTTTTGAAACATTGGCTTTTCATGGTGTCATCCATGAGAACTTTGTATGCCCAATCCCCACAAACCTTGATTTTGTATTCAAAATGTTAGGCATGCTTGGCTCATTTTTTAGCATGTATATGCTTTGTTGGACATTGCATTGAGGTTCAATGGATTATATTACCTATTTTTCCCTCTCTTACCATTTCCATTTTCTTGTGTATGGGTTTTGTGATCTATTAGGATTTTTACCAGTGTGCTACAAGTTACAAGTTAACTTTGAATTTGGGCCTTTAAAAACTTGTTATGATGAATATGTGGGTTAGGTCTTCGGTGCCAACTCAAGTGCAAGTTGAATTCTCCCATAGACCCTAATTTCCATGATGTTGAGTAGTTTGAACTTCGGGTAAATTTTTACTTCCCTCCCATAATGGATCTGATTTTATTTATATCACTAAACTAATGTGTGACTTGTAGGTCAAGGTCATGTGCTACCATGTGGTACAATGCTTTCTAGGACAATGGTTCAACTCCCTTGCATGATTTGTCAAAATTTTTTTATGCATCATTCATATGGTTCCAAATTTTGTCTTGAATTTTATGGAGTTGTAGAAATTGCTTACATGCATAATACTCATTACTTACATGTAATATGAGTTCTAACTTTGTATGTTTATACCTCAAAACAACTTAAGCCACTGGTCAGGAGTTTGTTTTGGTCACTCCAACTCACAAATTTTCTTTTCAGCAGCCTAAATTCAGACTATTAAAATTGATATAGTCACTATTCACACACACAATGCACCCTGCAATAGTCAAATACACCACACCTCCAAGGGGGAAAATAGCCATATGTTGTTTCTTCTTTTCTTTTTGAACATAGCCAGTCACAAGATAACGAGGCATGTAATGGTAGGCACTCGGGTTGCTAGCAGAAGCACAGAGTAGCCACTTAGGCCACTTTCAAGAATAGCTTAAAAAAAAAACACTAGTGGTCACTTGTGCTTTGGGACTGGGTTGAACCACTTTGTGCCAGTTTTCAGCTGACACACTCTCAAGCAATAAAATTCAACATTTCTGTTGGTACTTGGGCATGACAGCAGAAATAGTGGCGCCATATAAGAGGCTTGCCAATAATGTCTTCTTTCTTGAGTCTTCATGGCCACAGTGAACCAAAAATGACCAGTGCACCAGGAGGGATAGATGGTGGATGAACAGGAAACACTTTCCCCTTGGGTTCCTGTTCCATAGCTAACCATGGTGATGGTTAGGTTATAGCTCCTTTGCTAGTTTTACTACTTACCCTACATCCACTAGCACTTAACCTACATACTAACCAGTGTTGTGTGAGTGTATACCTTACCCTGATATATTTCTTTATGCTAAAACAATTGCCACAAACTAAAGTCTGAATCGAAAAGTAGCCAATTTTTTTGATTTTTTTTTTTTCAAGGTTGAGGATTTTCTGTGGTGCTCTGTTGGATAGTAAGTGGTCAGTATGCAATTTTGTGTTAGGTTCCAGTTCCCTGACTAACCATAGTGGTTACCTGAGTTGCCTTTTTTTTACTACCTACTCACTAACCACCAACAAGCAAGTTAGTATCTAGGTAGTAAAAACTGTCATTACCTATGTAGAAACCATCTACTTACCTGGTGGTCACCTATTTTCCTACCTATTTCTCTACTTTATATGTGAGAGCTCTTTTCTTACAGAATGGGTTATGAAGGTGGAACCAGATATTAACTCAGTTGAGGTTCATTCACAACAGATTGATAGATAGTGGGCACCCAGGGCATGTTGTGCTGCTGGTGGGTGCTGGTTCACTCTGGCCAAGTGGGGGGAGAGGCTGTTCTCTGGAGCTCTATCTACTGAGGTACTTGCCTCCATCACCACTCCATATCAGACATTCAGAATTCCTTACACTGCACATTTATAATCACCCACATCATTGCATCAATGAGCAGTTGATTGAGTTTGATGGGTACGAATTTGATATGTAGGACCACTCTAACAAAATGAAATGAAGAGGTCCCCCGCCCTCAAGTAGCCTCTTTGGGTGAAGAGTGAGTGATTAGCCTACCCTACTTGTTTCCATTTTGAGAATACAATGTCACATCAAATTGCCTTGTCCACCCAATGCACCCACTTGCCTGGCTGTCCAAGAGAAAAAGGACTGGGGACTCATCCTCCTTTGGTTTTGGGACTCCCATTTGAGAGTCTCAAGGAAAAGTGACATTTGGATGTAATCCTTGTAGAGAGGCACAAAATATATTATAGGGAAGGGAGTGGTGCCTCTTCCCAAAGGTTGTGGGCCGTGTAAAACTTGTGCTTGAAGATGTCCTTATTAAGTTCGTCACACCATTTCCATTTGACTTGCACTAACCACCTTTTTTTCTTAATTGTGCAGGTTGATATCATCTTGAACTTTTGTTTGTGAGTTTTTTCTAGTCCCATCCCGGAGTTCAAGCACGCTCTTCTACCCCTAAAGTGCTGCGAGTTAAGGAACGTGCCCCAACTTTTTTCGTTGTTTTACTCTAGGACCCACTTTTGGGTCTCTTGAAAAGTTTGGGGCACATCATTGAAGATAGCAAGTATAGTAACACACATATCCCACCAACCCCATGATAAACCCAAGAGGTATTTTGCCTATAATTTTTGTAACTTGGGAACAAATGCTAAAATTTTCACTTCAAGTTGTAATATTTCTCATTTTATTTGAAATTTTTATTTCTAAGTAAATTATTTTCCTATCTCCCTAACCAACGAGAATATTTATTTATTTCTTTTTCTTTCTAGTTTGTTAGAGTCCCAAATTTTTTCATTCTTTCAATTGTATCAGAATTTCATCCTTTTTCTAGTCTATCAAAATCTCTCTTTCTCTAAACTATTAAAATCCCTTTCTTTTCTTTCTAGTTTGTGAGAATTTATCCTTTTTCTCTCACTTTAGTTTGTCAAAATCCCTCTCTTTCATTCCTCTCAATTACATCAATATCTCATCCCTTCTCTTTCATCCCCCAACCCCTCCAAACATCACCTATTTTTCTGCCAAAGTTATTGAAAATTTAATAAAAAAAGCTTTTGAAAGGGTAAGGGGTTAATTTTAGGGTCACCATTGGAGGAAATTTTTATAATAAACAATGTTCCAATCAAAATTCCCCAAATAGCCCCAATGTTAAGTTTGAAAAAAATCCATGCCCTTTCGCCCCCCTTGTCTGATGAGTTCATGAACTGACTTTGCCACCCCCACACCCCCACATCCCCTAATGTTCAATTAATGGACTATCCAAAAGTTGGATAGTCAACGTGATCAAACCCTAATTCACCTTGTGTTTTCCCAAAACCTTGTAACTCAGGGTGACTTTACGGATGCATTGTTTCTTAGGGTGAAACTTGAAATACAAGGTGTAACACAAGGTGTAACTCAAGACAACTTTACAAATTTCTTTATTATGTAAGGGAGGTCCTTACATAAATAACAATAATGGGTATTTCAACTCCCCTTCCTATGGATATTACTTATGGAATTTTCAAGAGGTGATGAAAGAGAGGGAAGATTAAAAATTGAAATCGTTTTAAACACTAAAAGATTTTATTTCCTTTGGCTTGAAACATAAAATCTTGGCTTGGGTTTGGGAGTAAACAAAAAAATAAATTATTACTTGGGTCCCAAGCAAATTATGGTTCACTCTATCTTGGGCTAACTGACCTATGATCATTTTGTCATAACAGCTTGGGGTTAGGCCACTATGTCTTGGACCCTAGGCCAATTTGTCTTGGCTAGTTAAAAACCCAATGGAATTCAAATTCAAATTGCCTATGAATGCATAAAATTCATTCCTTCCTTACCTAAACACTTTTATTTTATTCTTTGTACTAGTTATTGATAAAATTGCACATGTGTAGTTTTGTCCATTTCGTTATATTTATTTATGGAGCAATGTTGTTTGTTTAGTTTTGTAATTATGAGATCCACCAAATTGTAGCACTTTAGATCATGTTTTTGGTATTTCTAGAAAACTTTTGATGAGAAGGGGTGCATCGGTTTGGTTTCGTAATAGTTGGACTTGTGATGTAAATTTTTTGATTTTTGAATGATTTTTGTCACTAAATGATGCACTATCGACCTTCTCAAGGGACTCAAATGTGAGTTTAAGATGAAAATAGTGGAAGAGTAGGAAATTGGGGCATGCTCTCTGGCTTGTAACATTTCGGGGGTAGAGGGGTGTGCTGGAGCTCCAAGATGGGACTAGGAAGATTGACAAGCATTTCAATTACTCACACGGACCTACACAAACTAAGCAACAAGTTGGTTAGTGCATAGTTGGAACACTTTTGGTGCTAGAATGAGCCACGGGCAAACTCGAACTCATAAGATTCACCATGGCCCGAACTTGGGGGAAGCCACCACCTTCCCCCTTATAGTATACTTTGAGCCTGGCCACATGACCGGCATCCAAATGGCATTTTGTCCTAGGACTCCGAAGTGGGAGTCTCGAAATTCTCGAAGTTGGGACTCCCGCGATTTTGAAGGCCCATAACTTTGCGTTTAAACCTCTGATGAAGATGAGATATAAAGCAAAGTTGTAGCCTTTGTCGAAAGCTTTTCAATGGTATGTGGCACACCACTTACACATAATGAAATTAGGGCGATTCTTGACTTTTAGTGGTCGGGAATCAAACTGCCAATTTGACTTTTGGCCTTTCTTTTGGCCATAATTAAGTGTCCAAATGGGTGATGTGAGCCCATTTCAAATATCTACGTTCCAAGATCTTTTCTATGATATAAGGAACATCCCAATCTAATGAGTTTTGACCCCTGCAATTTCCCTTTGAAAATTCGGGAGTTTGAGTCCAATTCCCAAAGTGGGAACTCATTTGGGAGTGTGAGGGTTCATTCCTTCACATTCTCTTGCACTCTTGGGAGCATGAAATGTGACTCCTGGGCTCATTATTGGCTCGCACCTTTGCAAGCTTTTACCTTGGTCATGAACCCAAGGCTAAGGTTACGACACTAAACATAAAATAATATCACAACTAAACATCTTAGTAATGAGCCTCTTTGATTGGTTCATCATTAGAATAAGTTATCAAAGTTTCTAGCAAGACTCTCAAGATACAATTTAAATTTCCTATCCCATTGGGTCATAGATATAAACTTTTGATGTGTAACTTTGAATAAAAGATATGGTTTTGAGCATGGTGTTACAAATAACATTCTTCTTTAAATTGAAAACAATCTCATATATTCTTTTTAATTTATTCATCATGTCCTGTTGATCTATTATTACTTTTCATAAGTATGTTGTTAATAAATGTAGTTTTATAATCTTGAAACATCACCTATTTCTATCCATAAGGGGCAAGCTACTTGTAGCTCAATAAGGTATTGTAGACTTAAGTGAATGCATAATTATTGCTTAAAGTCATGGCCCAATAAATCCAAATCCATGATTACATCCATGGTAGTTGTTTAGGACATTATGTGATTGTATGAAGGGATAGCATATGATGTGAAAGTGTAGATCAAATTACCTACAAACATCTAGATAGCAAGGTGTACAAAAAGCTACCTTATATATAAGGTAGGTTAATTTAGGTAGCTAGGATAGTCATAAATTTGAAGACTAATTTAGGTATCATAAAGTATTTATGCAAAAGCTACATAAAAAAGATTTAAAAAAAAATATGGGTATCACTCATCAAAGTTCATAAGTTGTGCACAAGTATATATTTAGTTATTTGCAAATCCAAATTGTATGAACTATTTTCCCATAATGCAAGATGCAAACATGTGCATCAAGCTATGTGCTTTAGAGATTGTAAATGAGTGTCTTCTACGAGGTGAACATTTCTTGGTTAGAAATATTTTAGAACATTATGGGAAAGGGGTTCAAGAACTTGCAAGTCTATTAAATGTTTCATTCGTGATAAAGCTACATACAACGTGTCATTTTTCTTTAGGTTTTGTTGGGATGGATGTAAAAGTGGTCCAAGGATAGTTCCTGAAAGGGTTAGTCCTTGGCATTTGTCAATTGTGAGAGCAAAAATGGGGACAATGGGAATTTGTTCAATAGAAACAGTGAAACTTCAGTTTGGAAGTTTGATGAATACATTTCGTTCCAATATTGGGTGGATGCCAATAATGTTAGAAGTTTAGGATCTAAAACTTGGTCATGGCCAAGCAATTTTATGAAGACTATTTTAGGTAATGTGGATGAAACAAGTACTAAGTACCCAAAACTTTCATCAATGACTTGGTGATGTGTAGTTGTAGTTTTTGACAATTGGCAACCAATGACATGACCCAAGGTGCCATTATTGACTTCCTTGGGTTTGGAGTTGTTTTTTGTGCACATGATAGGCATCCCTATTGTAAGTTCCAAAATCATTGGCAAACGACTGTTTTGTGTAAGTAGAAAGAATTGAACGACAACCCCTAGTGATGCGAGCATGGAATTGTATTGGTGGAGATTCCATTTGTATGGCAAATAATTTTACACATGAATAGTTGAAGGCGATTCGAAGCAAGTTTGATGTAAGTAAAATAGGTTTGAATTTAGAAGTGGTTGCTACAATATTGAAGTTTATATATCTTGAGTTGATGACATCAACATCATGGCTATTAAGAATTCCAGTGCAAAATCTTTAAAGGGATGTTGCAAAATCTGGGTCATCTTTTTGTCGCATGATTTTTGTTAAGTAGATTGAATGGTTAATTTTTTGATAGAAGTTATAACTAGCCCAATTTTGAATAGATGTATTTGGAAAAGGTTGGGTAAATAATGTTGGGCCAACTATAAGGCCAAATTGGAGCCAATCGCCTTTTGTTAGTAGTAATGGCGGGGCACTTTTTTAGCTGTTTTAAGCGTGCATCTATTGATCTAAGAATTGTTTGTGCACATGTTGAAGACTTTTCAATGATTAACATATGTAGTCTAACAAAATATTCAATGTCTTTAATAATTGATTGGGCACTTCATGGCTTTGCATGGAGGTTGAAGTTGAATGTTGCATGAATTGTTCGACCTCTAGCATTAACAACAACAATTCCCATTTGGGCAACAACCATCATAAAATTTAGTCATTGCCAATTAAAGGTTAAGGTTAATAGAGCCTAAATGACACAACTTTTATTAGTTCCTGCTTCTCTACCAAGCCATGCAATTTTTTTTTTGGTAGGTGTAGGATTATCATATGAGTTGAAAAATATGCTGTGAAATGACTTTCTGTCCCCCTACTTTCAGTTCTATGAAGTGACTATATTCGAAAATACATATGTTATCGATGAAAGAAAATGCAAAGTGTATTTTTAAACCAAATAGCATGCCTCCTATGCATCATTTATGATTTAAAATTGATAGATATATTTTCTAAACTCAAACCCTCCAAATCCTAGAATTTTATGTTAAATTATCATTAATTTAAACCAACTTTAAGGATTCAACACCATGTTCAACTTGGCAGTAGACCTGTCGTCATTTAAAATATTATTCGTATCACATATGTTATTCAAATCTAGTTTTTTTAGCTCATTAAAAAGCTAGCTACAAGGTGCATCTACTTACCGAATTCCAAACTCTGCACCCAAACTAATAAAAACTTGTGCTACCAAACCCGAGAAGGTTTTACGAAGGTAGAAAGTTCAACTTCGCTACAGACCTCTAGTCACTTAAAATATTATTCCTATCACATACATTATTCAAATCTACTTTGCTTTAGCTCATTAGAAAGCTAACTATAATGCACATTTGCCTACCAAATTCCAAACTTTGCACCAAAACCAATAAGAAGTTATGTTATGAAACCTAAGAGGGTTTGTGAAATTTCTCTAAGATTTCAAGCTCCCAACATTATCCCTATTCACTTCTATTCTTTCAAAAATACTATAATCACCCAATCTATTCTCCTTCTTTCCACCATCTACTAACACTAATCATTTTTCTCTTCCTAAGGGAAGTTGGAGGAACAAATATTCTGAAGATTCAAATTGAAAATTATGTCCGGAAAATAGAGCCTCAAATGATTTGAATTCGCCCTTTAAAAAAAAAAAAAGGAAGGAGATGAAGGAAGATCTCAATTTAGTGGTTAATGGAAGGTTCCAATGCTTGGTGGTCAATGGAAGGTTTCAATGTTCGGTGGCCCTTAGAAGGTTCCATTGCTTGGTGGCCAATGGAAGGTTCCAATGTTTAGTGACCAATGGAAGGTTCTAATGCTTGGTGGCCAATGGAAGGTTCCAATGTTTGGTGGCCTTTGGAAGAAGAAAGAGAAGCACCTTTTCATTTCTTCCCACTTCCCCTTCAACAAATTTTATTTAAACTTTCATTTTTTTTCCATTGATCTTAATGTTTTACTTTACCATGGTTTTAGGCCATTACATGCGTATTTTTTTCCTTTTCCTTGACCTATAAATTACAACCACACATATCAATGTAACAAGTCTTCCACACATTCATTGTCGATTTGATTTTGATTGAAATTTTTTCCCCTTTCCTTGAAATTATGGCGTTGCATATGGCCACATTTTATGAGCTTCAAGTTGCACACATGAATGAAGAATCGCCTTCGGAATCATCTCTAGATTTGACATTGAAGTAACATCCTTGTGATGAAGATCTTGAACCACAAAAAGTGCGCGTTTGAAGTTGAACCCTTTCGAACTTAGTATTATTGCATTTATCCGAACTTTTGCACCTTGGTGATTTTGTTACAAGTCGACCCCACTTTTGGTGATGAACTTAAAACCGTTTGTGAAGGTTGTAACGAAATTGAAGACACTTCTATTTTCACATGGTCTTCAATTCTCGGCGTTGGACACTATCGTTGGTTGCATGGTCCAATTCATCGACTACCTCCTAATAGCAAGGTAGATTACTTAGTTCGCATCATTTGATGCAATTTAAATTTCCTAAAGTTATGAACTATCATTGTGGCATAGCCTAGGACTCAACATGTAATTGCAACTTTTCGTTGAACTTATCCATAATTTGAATAACTGTTTCATTCATTATGAAACTTATGTTACCATTGTCACCTTATCACACCATTTATTTAATTGTTAAGTTGTTTCGAATTAATTTTATGTTTATAAGGCTTGAAAATTGTTCTATCTCCATTGGACCTTTCATTAACACCCCTTCAACTACTTCATGAATTTCAAACATCCTTGCTACCCATTAACTACTATAACAAAACCAATGTTTTGCTGAACTTTATGAATTTTGGTGTTTGTTTCTAACCCCAACGCTCTAGAGATTTCTCACCCCTAATTACACAATAGAGGTTCTAAAATTATGATTACTAGTTTTTTGTTGAAAAAAAGAACTAACCCAACACCTTATGCATCCAATATCGTATTTCAAAAAAGAAAACCCCCCCCACCCCACCCCCCACCCCCATACA
>Ga0116231_10012121_pt1 | contig 12848 bp, 12 predicted proteins | sample S1TSphgellanicum_2_FD_89695 | JGI IMG/M metagenome (GOLD analysis project Ga0116231, IMG submission 89695) | Host-associated microbial communities from peat moss isolated from Minnesota, USA - S1T2_Fd - Sphagnum magellanicum MG | ecosystem: Host-associated > Plants > Peat moss > Unclassified... | reverse complement strand
GACCGAGCGTGTCGTTGACGCGCTTGAAGTTGTCGAGATCGAGGTACAGCACGGCGAGCTTGCTCTGCTCCTGCTCGGCGGCCGCGAGTGCGCCCTGCAGACGCGTCCGCGACTGCTCGCGATTGGGCAGTCCGGTCAGCGTGTCGAAATACGCGAGCTTCACGATGCGGCGTTCGGCGCGCCACTTGCTGCCCAGGGAAATCGTCATCTGCCGGATCTCGTGCGGGTGAAACGGCTTCTGCAGGTAGGACAGCTTTTCCTCGGGAGGTACGATGCTGCCGATTTGGCCGGGGTCGGCGTCGGAGTACGCCGTACAGACGACGATTTCGATGGCTGGGTCCATCTCACGGATGCGCGCCGCGGCCCAGACTCCGTCCGGACCCGGCGGCATGCGCATGTCGAGAAAAACCACTGCGAACGGCCGATCGGCCGCCAGCGCCTCGCGAACGGCGGCGACCGCCGCCTCCGCGCTGTCGACGAAACTCGGCTCGAAGCTCGGCACGGGCCGATGGGTACGCTCCGCAGGCTCCTCCGCGGATTGCTTGGTGAACAAGCGTGAGCGCAAGTTGCGGAACGCCGCCAGATCCTGGCTGACGTCCGGTTCGCGCAAGATCTCGCGGTAGGAGTCGCGCACCACCGCTTCGTCGTCGGCCACCAACACTCTGATCGGTAAACGGCTGTGATCTACCATGACGGCTCACTCATCCGTAAGTCAGGGCGCTCGGCTCGCGGACCACGAGCGGGAGGACCAGGTGCAGCGCCGCGCCTTTGCCGGGTCCGGCACTCGCGGCCCAGATACGGCGGCCGAGCGCTGCGATCGAATTGGCGCACCAATGCAGCCCGATCCCATGATTCGTCTCGGACGATTTCGTCGAATAGCCTTTTTCGAAAACGCGGTCGAGATCGGCCGGCGCGATGCCGACGCCGTCGTCCTCGCAGCGCAGATGGAGCTCTTCGCGATCGTCCTTGCGCACGATCTCGGCGGCGAACCGCAGCACACCCTTGTCCCGGCCCGCATCGCGCACGGCATCCGCCGCGTTGATGATCAGGTTCTGCAGAACGAGGCGCAGCACGGTGCGCGCGACCCGCACGACGCCGACGCGTCGCACGGACTCATCCTCGTCGAGCACGAGGCGCTGACGGCAGGAATCGGGCACGATCTCGAGCGATTGCGCGATCAGCTCCGGCAGGCGCACGGCTTCCACGACATGTTCGTTACGCGCCGAACCGAGTTGCTCCGTCAACGTCGTCTGCATGAGCTGCGTCTGGCGCTGCATCACCGCAACGTCCTCGTGCGCGGCCTCGATTGCTGCGCCCATCTCTTTGCAGCCGAGGCGGATGAACTCCTCGAGATCCGCGCGCCTCTGCGTGTCGCCGCGCTCGGCGTCAAGCTCGGCGACGGCGGCCTGAACATCCGCGATCGGAAAGGCGCGCAAGCGATCATCGAGCGACGCGAGCCGCACGCTGAACGGCGTCATGGCATTGCCGAGGTTGTGCATGACGCCCTTGGCGAGCTCCGCGAATCCGGCATGGAACGACTGATCGACGACCTGACGGCGCGATTCGGCGACGCGCTCGACCATGCGATCGAATTCGCGTGCGAGCTGGGCGAGTTCGTCGGAACCTTCGAAGCTCAGGCGTGCCGTGAGATCGCTGCCTTCGCCGATCGCGACCGCGTGACGCGTCACGCGCGCAATCGGCCCGAGCACCACGCGGTTCAAAATCATCAAGAGCAGCACGAGGGCGACGAGAACGGCGACGACCAAATAGCCGGACGCGTACAGAACGGCCCGCTTGCCGCGCCGCGTGATCTCGCGCGGGACGTCGACGCGCATCGTCATGAGGGGCAGCCCCTTCATGTCCTTGAACGTGCGGTAAACCTCCGTCACGTCGCGCGTTTCGACCATCGACGACTGGTCGGTTTTTGGCTCGGTGTCGACCAGCGACAGATCAGCCTGCGCCTGAACGCCGATCGCCTTGACCTGCGCGGGGGTCAGCAGGCGCCCCATGAGCACCGTTCCGAGCGAGGCGCCCGCGCCGCTGCCGTCGAGCACGGGCGAGGTTGCCACCATCATGATGCCGAGATTCGTACGCAGCAGCCCATGCATGGGCTTCGCGAAGTCGACCGGCAAAAGGCTGAGGCGCGCGAGATCGAGATCGAGCACATCACCCGACTCCACGCTACGCGCGTAAGAAATGAGCACCCTCCGGTCGCGATCCGCGACCAGCAGCAGGTTGACCTTGAGCGGCGTCATGGCCACCGGCGTCGTATAGGTGTCGAGAAATGCCTGGTTGTGATTTTGCATGAACTGGTAGAGCTCGCCCCAGTCCGACCAGTCGGCGGCGGTCAGCTCCAGTCCTTCGATGCTGCGATCGAGCGCGTATTGGATCCGGCGCATCGAGGTTTCCGCGTCCGCACGCTCGAGCTCGGCAAAGCTCGGGAGAATCACGGTCTCTTGAATGACGACTTCGACCGCGATCAGCACGACGATCAACGAGGCGAGCGAAAGCAGCACTTTGAGACGGATTCTCATGGCTCATTCGTAGCAGAAACTTGCTCGAGTCGAAGCGATCGCGTTCGCGTTTTCGCGGGCCCGCGGTTTTGCCTCGGACGCATAGAGCCACCGCATTTCACATAATCCGGCGCCGCGATCGCGCGCGCGAGTATGGCAACTCGCTCGCTGGCGGTCCCGTCAAGCCGCGTGATTTCGACCCGTCTTCTTGGCGACTTCGAGCTGCTGCCGCGCTTTCTGCAAGAGGTCGGTCGGCGCGTCGCCGGCTTCCGGCGTGGCTGCGGCTACGCCCACGCTCACGCTGACATAGCGGAGCACGGTCGAACGCGGATGATGAATGCGAAGATCGCGCACCCTCTCGGCCATGGACTGCCCGACCCGCAAGCCCTGCTCCAAGTTCAGGCCCGGCGCGAACGCGACGAGGCGGCCGCCATCGACGCGCGCGATGACGTCGCTCGCGCGCCTGAGGCAACCGGAGACGCAATGAGCCACGCGCCGGATCATCGAGTCCCCGGCGGCGCGGCCGAAGGTCGCGTTGTAGAGATCGAGTGCATCGATGTCGATCGAGAAGACGGCGATGCTGCGCCGTTCGCGCTGCGCGATCGCCCAGTCGCGTTTGAGCAGTTGCTCGAGGTAATGCACCGTGAACAAGCCGGTGAGCCGGTCGTCGCGTTGGGGCGGCGGCGGCGGGCCGGGCGCGGCTGTGCTCGGTGCCTTGTCGCCGGCATCGCGATGATATTCGACGATGTGCGTGACGGTGCCCTGCTCGTCGCGCAGCGGCGTCACGACCACCTCGGCCCAATACGGTGAATTGTCCTGGCGCCGATGGCGTAGCACGGCGTGTGCGGACTCCCCTCGGCTCAAGCTCAGTTCGATTTGGGCGCGCGCTTCGCGGTCGCTGTCCGAAGCTTCGCCCTGCAGGAATCCCCAACTGCGCCCGATGACATCCTTGGCCTCGTAGCCCGTCAGCGTCAGAAATGCCGCATTTGCGTACTGTACGGGGCGGTCCCGATGCGTGGCATCGATGAGCACGACACCCAAAGGCGACGCATCGAGCAGACGGCGGTAGTGATCGGACGCGACGTCGGTCATGACTGACCCTCCGTGAGCACGAGCGGGGGAGCTTCGGCGAGCGCCGCGACGCGCGCCACGGCTTCGCGCCAGCGGGTCGTTTCGGTCAAGGCCTGCGGCATTTCGCCGCGCCCACGCATACGCACGAGTCGCGCCTGAGACGCGGGATTCATTCCGCCGGGCTTGAACTGATCGAGCACCGAGACGACGGCCGCGCGATCGTTGCAGATCGGCAGCACATCGCAGCCCGCCGCGAACGCGAGTCGGGCGCGCGTCGCTACGTCGCCGAAACCGGCGGCGCCGCCCATGGTCAGATCGTCGGCGAATACGCAGCCGTGGAATCCGAGCTCGCCGCGCAGGATCTCGGCGATCCAGCGGTGCGACAGGCTCGCGGGCAGGGAATCGACGGCCGGGAAAACGACGTGGGCTGCCATGACTCCGGCGAGGTGGTTGCCGATCAGCAGGCGGTACGGAGCCAAGTCGGACTGCAGCTCGGCGAAGTCGCGCCGGTCGACGGGCAGCGACACGTGCGAATCGGCGACCACGGCGCCGTGACCCGGAAAATGCTTCGCCGTGGCAGCCATACCCGCCTCGCGCATGCCGCCGACATAGGCCACACCGAGTGCCGCGACGGCATCGGCACGCGTGTGGAAAGCCCGATCACCGATGACTTCGCTGACGCCGTAGTCGAGGTCGACGCAGGGCGCGAAGCTGAAGTCGATGCCGACCGCGCGCAGCTCCGCGGCCATGAGCCAAGCCGCGGTGTGCGCGAGCGCCAAGGCCTCGCGGCGATCCTCGTCGTAGCCCCTGCCGAGTGCGCGCACCGGCGGAAGGCGCGTGAATCCCGCACGAAAGCGCTGCACGCGGCCGCCTTCGTGATCGACCGCGACGAGCAGCGCCGGCGTCCGCAAGGCGCGGATTTCGGCCGTCAACGCCGCCACCTGCCCAGGGTCCCGGTAGTTGCGCGAAAACAGGATCACGCTGCCAACCAGCGGGTGCATGAGCACGTCCCGATCGTCGGCGCTCAAGTATTCGCCGTCGACGTCGACCATGAGCGGACCCAGACTCATGGCACGGCGCTCATTCGCGCCGAGCGAAGACAGCGATTGATTCTACGTGCGTCGTGTGCGGAAACATGTCCATCACCCCTGCCGCGACCAGCCTAAATCCTTGTGTATCGACCAAAATCCCGGCATCCCTCGCGAGACTGCCCGGATGACAGGAAATATACACCACTCGCCGCGCTCGCCACCCAGCCATGCGTTCCACGACCTCACGGGCCCCGGCCCTCGGTGGGTCCAGCAGCACGCCTTCGTAGCGCTCCCGGGCCCAGGCGCCGAATCCGGCGGGTTCGAAAAGGTTATCCGTGAAGAAGGCGGCGTTGCCGATGCCGTTCGCCGTGGCGTTCGCGCGCGCCTTGGCGACCAAGCCGGCATCGCCCTCGACGCCGACGACCCCGGCGGCCCGGCGCGCCAGCGGCAGCGTGAAATTGCCGAGGCCACAAAACAGGTCGAGTATGCGGTCGCCGGGCTCTGGAGCCAGTTCCGCGAGCGCCAGGTCGACCATCGCGGAATTGATCTCGGCATTGACCTGCACGAAATCGACGGGACCGAACTCGAGGGTCAAGTCGAAGCGCGCGATCGCGTAGCGCAGCGGCGGGTATCCGGGTTCGAGCGCCTGGATCGAGTCGATGCCGCCGGGCTGCAGATGGATCTGCACGGCGTGTTCGGCGGCGAATGCGGCGAGCCTCGTGCGATCGTCGGCCGACGGCGCCACCATGACGCGGAACACGAGCGCCGTCGCCCCATCGCCGACCGCGACCTCGACCTGCGGAACGTGCTCGCGCACGCTCAAGGTCTCCACGAGCGCCGCAAGGTCGCGCGGCAGCGTCCGCAAGTGCGGCACGAGCACGTCACAGGTTTGCAGATCGGCGAGATACGGTTTCTCGCGCTCACGAAAGCCGGCGAGCACGCGACCCTTCTTGTGCACGTACTTGACCCCGACGCGCGCGCGGCGCCGATAGCCCCAGGTCGGTCCGGCGAGCGGTGTCAGCACGCGCTCCGGAACCACCCGACCGATGCGCAAGAGATCGTCGAGCAGCTGCGCCTGCTTCGCGACGAGTTGCGCCGAGGCCTCGAGGTGCTGCAGGGAGCACCCGCCGCAAACACCGAAATGCGGACAGAGCGGCACCACGCGGTCCGCCGACGGCCGCAAGATAGCGCCGAGCACCGCCTCGTCCATCTGCCGCCGGCGCTTGACGATGCGCAGACTGACCCGCTCGCCCGGCAAAGCGCCCGCGACGAATACCGCCTTGCCGTCGATGCGCGCGATGCCGCGTCCGTCGTGCGCGAGCGCGACGATGTCGGCTTCGATGATCGGACCGGGCTTCACTCCGGGGCCGTAACCCAGGCCGCGGCGAACTCCTGCCAATGAGGCGCGGCGGATGCGTCGAGCACGGCGCGCACGCGCGCGACTTCGCCCGCGTGCTCGGTGGCCGACAAATGGCCGCGCATGAGCTGGAAGCGCAGGTACACGAGATAGGTATTGACGACGTCGGTCTCACAATAGGCGCGAATGCGCTCGAGCTCGCCGCGCAGGTATGCCTCCCAGACATCGCCGCCCTGCATGCCCGTCTTGCCCGGAAAGCCGAGCAGCGTTGCGACCGCGTCGAGACTTGCGCGGCCGCGTCCCTGGAAACCCGACAGGATGTCCATGAGATCCATATGCCGCCAGTGGAAGCGGCTCAGGTAGTTGCTGAAGCGAAAACTCGAGTCGTTGTCGCCGGTCTCCCAGTAACGGGCGGCGGTGATGCCGTGCAGGAGACAGCGGTAATGCATGACCGGCAAATCGAAACCGGCGCCGTTCCAGGAAACGAGATCGGGCGTGAACTTGTCGAGACCCTCGAAAAACCGCTCCAGCAGTTCTTTTTCCGAGGACTGCTCGTCACCCAAACTCCAGACTTTCAGCGAATCGCGCGAACGCAGCACGACCGAAATCGCGATGACTCGATGTTGTTCATGGGACAGAAACTCCGAACCGGTCTCCTGGCGGCGCTTCGTGAACATGATTTGGGCGACCTGCTCGTCGGTCAAATCGTGCAATCCATGCAGGCGTCTGCCGAGCGCCGTGTCGGGCACGGTCTCGATGTCGAAGACCAGCGTATTCACGGCGGCGTTCGCCGCATGAGCACGGCGACCGCGACGACGAGGCCGGCCTCGTCGGTCAGCGTCACATGACCCTCGCCCACCCCTAAGCCGTCGCGCACTTTCGCGCCCCGCTCCGAATAGACGACCTCGGGCTTACCCCAGGTGTTCTGGACGATGCCGACGTCACGAATCCAGACCCCGTGCGCGAAGCCGGTCCCCAAGCCCTTGACGATGGCCTCCTTGGCCGCGAAACGCATCGCGAGGAAGCGAACCGGCCGTGCCGTGCGCTCGAGCTGCGCCCGTTCCGCGGGCATCAGCAAATGGCGCACGAAGCGTTCGCCGTGTTTTTCGAAGACGCGTTCGATGCGCTCGATCTTCAGCACGTCGATGCCGATGCCGTAGATCATGGGAGCCTGGTTCCTCCCTAGCGCCGCGCGGCGAGCATCGCGTTTTTCATTTCGCGGACCGCTTCGCCTAGCCCCGTGAACAGCGCGCGCGCGACGATCGCATGACCGATATTGAGCTCGACGATTTCCGGGATCGCGGCGACCGGCGCTACGTTGTGATAATTGAGCCCATGACCGGCATTGACGGTGAGCCCGAGCGATGCCGCGATCTTGGCGCCGGACCGCAGACGCTCGAACTCGCGCGCGCGCGCGGCGCCCGAGGCTTCGCCGTAGGCGCCCGTGTGCAGCTCGATGACGGGCGCACCGACCATCCGCGCCGCCTCGATCTGCGGCGGGTCCGGGTCGATGAACAAGGAGACCCGGATGCCCGCTGCGCCAAGCCTCGCGCAAGCGGCCGCGACGCGCGTCGCGAGCGCCTTCACGTCGAGGCCGCCTTCCGTCGTGATCTCCTCGCGCGATTCGGGCACGAGACAGCAGTCCTGGGGCAGAACCCGACAAGCAATGCCGATCATCTCCTCGGTCACGGCCATTTCGAGGTTCATGTGAGTCTGCAGCGCCTCGCGCAACACCGCGAGGTCACGATCCTGAATGTGGCGCCGGTCCTCGCGCAAATGCAAGGTGATGCTGTCGGCTCCCGACTGCTCGGCCAACAAAGCCGCCTGCAGCGGATCCGGATAGCGCCCGCGGCGCGCCTGGCGGAGCGTCGCGACGTGGTCGATGTTGACACCGAGCGCGATCCCCCGGTGCTGCAAGTGATCGGCGTTCATACGGCTTCGCGCCGGCGCAGCGCCACCATGACCTCGCGCGATTTCAGCGGCCTGCCTTCGAGGCAGGCGTCGATCGCGGCGCGCAGCACCCGCTTGGCATCGCGCAGCGAACGGTCGCCCACGAAAACCTCGCGCTCGAGGTCGGCGAGCGATTGTCCATACACGGCGCCCGGCGCTTCGGCCACGCACAGCTGCGGTCCGCTCTGCGACTTGAAGCGGTAGTAGCGCTCCGATTCGATCGGCTGGCCGTCCTGAGTTTGTGCCAATTCCAGACCATAGCCCAGATCTTCGAGCAAACGCTTCTCGAAGCGCCGCAAGCAAGTTTCCTCGTCCTCGGCGCCGTTCAGGGCGCGGATCGCCTCGCTGTAGGCGGCGAAAATCTCGGGGTGCGGATCCGCGCGAACCGTCAATTTGAGCAACAACTCGTTCAAGTAAAAACCGCTCATGAGACGCTTCGGCGGCAAGCCGGTCGCCGGACCATCGATCTCCGCCGTGACCAGCTGGCAGGCCTCGGACTTGCCGGACCAGGACACGAGCAGCCGCTGGAACGGCCGCAGCACCGCGCGCAAACTGGATTTGGGACCCGCGGCGCCGCGCGCGAACAGCGTCAAGCGGCCGTATTCGGCCGAGAAAGCCTCGACGATACGGCTCGTATCGCGGTAGGCGTATTGATGCAGCACATACGCGGGGGTGAGCCACACGCGCCGCGCGTTCCTCACAGCGTGTCGTACCCGAACTGGCGCAGCGCCATCTCGCTGTCCGCCCAGTTCTCTTTGACCTTGACCCACAGTTCGAGATGCACCGAACGCTGCCAGAGGTCATTCAATTCGATGCGCGCCAGGCGGCCGATTTCCTTGAGCCGCTCGCCGCCCTGGCCGATCACGATGGCCTTTTGTCCGGCACGCTCGACCCAGATGACCGCGTTGATCATGATCCGCCCCCGCTCTTCGACGAAGCGCTCGATTTGCACATTGATACCGTAGGGCAATTCCTCGCGCAATTTCAAGGTGAGCTTCTCGCGGACGATCTCGGCGGCATGAAACGGCTCGTCGCGGTCCGTCAACACATCGGGCGCGAACAGCGGCGGCGAGACCGGCAGCCGTGATCCGACCAGCGCGACGAGACGGTCGAGATTATCCGCCGCCTGCGCCGAGACCGGTACGACCGCGGACGCCGGGATGCGCGCCGACATCTCTTCGAGAAACGGCAAGAGCGCCTCGCGCGGATGCACGCGATCGACCTTGTTGATGACGAGGAACAGCGGCTGTTTGAGACCCCGCACGCGGTCCCAGACCCATTCGTCCTCCTCCGTGAAGCGCATGGCCTCGATGACGAACAGAATCACGTCCGCATCCTGGGATGAGGAAATCGCGACGCGATTCATGTATTGGTTCATGACGCGTCGCGCCGATTCGTGCAGGCCCGGCGTGTCCACGAGCACGAGTTGCGCCTCGGGTCGGTTGACGACACCGAGGATGCGGTGTCGCGTGGTCTGCGGCTTCGGCGCGACGATCGTGACTTTCCTGCCGACGAGCGCATTGACCAAGGTCGACTTGCCGACATTGGGCCGGCCGACGATCGCGACGTGGCCCGCACGAAACGGCGTCCCACTCACGATGTCGCCCGCATTTCGGCCGGCAGCGACGCGAGGACGCGATCGGCGGCCAATTGCTCGGCGCGGCGCCGGCTCACGCCTTGGGCGGTCGCCTGGATCCCGAGCATGGCCACCTCACAATGCACCGTGAAAACCTGGGCGTGCGCCTCGCCCGCCACCGCCGTCAGCGTGTACACCGGCAGCGAAAAGCCGCGCGCCTGCAGCGCTTCCTGGAGCCGCGTCTTGGGATCCTTGAGTGCGCCGACCGCCGGCAAATCCGACAGTCGCGATCCTAGGATCCGGCGCACGGCGCCGGCCGCGGCATCGAAACCGGCGTCGAGAAAAATGGCGCCGAGCAAGGCCTCGAGCGTGTCGGCCAAGATCGAAGCGCGGCGAAAGCCACCCGACTTGAGCTCACCCGTTCCGAGGCGCAGGTGCTCACCCACACCGAGGTCCGCCGCGACCTGGGCGAGTGTCTCGCCGCTCACGAGCGAGGCGCGCTGCCTAGAGAGAGTGCCTTCATCGGCGTCGCGGTGCGCATCGTAGAGCATGCGCGCCACGGCGCAATTCAGGATCGAATCACCGAGGAATTCCAGCCGTTCATTGTGGACGCCGCCGGCGCTCCGATGCGTGAGCGCAACGCAGCAAAGCGCCGGGTCAGCAAACGCGTGACCGAAGGTACGCAGTGCCCAGAGCGAGGATTGCTCGGCTGAGACCAGCGCGGTCACTCGATGGTCACGGTCTTATCGAAGCTCACCGAGAGCGAAACGTTCGAGATATACGGCACTACGTCGGCATAAGCGGCGTGCATCGTGATGTTGCCGTCGCCCCGCGTGATCTCGATGTCCTTGAAACTGGGGTTCTCGATGTCCTCGATGCCCCAGCGCCGCTCGAGCGCGCGCCGGATGGAGATTTCGTCAGCGCCGCCGCCCTTGAATTCGCCGGCGACCTGCTGCATGACGCTCGCGACCTTCATGTAATTGATGTACACGGGCAAGAGCCGGATTCCCGCGTAAACGACGAGGCCCGCGAGCGCGAGCACGAAGAGCAGCCCCAGGAACGTCATGCCCCTTTGCCGATGCCGCAGTTGAAACTCTCTCATGGTTGCCCGACTCTCCTATTGAATCCCATGCCCGATCCGGGACCAATACGGCCCATCCCGAGTGTCGAGATTAAGCCAAATCAGCACCGCCTTACCGACTAAGTTCTGCTCCGGCACGTAGCCCGGGGCATCCGAATCGTACAACCAGCGGCTGTCCTTGCTGTTGTTGCGGTTATCACCCATGAAAAAATAATGCCCGGGCGGTACGGTCCACTCCCCATCACGCGCCTCACCATGGGCGAACATGATCAAGTGGCGCTTGTCGCCGAGCTGTTCGACGGCCGTCGGGGCGCCGGCATACATTCGTTCATCTTGCTTCGGGCCCGCGTAAATCGGTCCCGGCGTCTGTTTCTGCGGCACGTCGTTGACGTATAGCTGATTGTTCCTGTCGACGCGGATCCGGTCGCCGGGCAGCCCGACCAGGCGTTTGATGTAGTTGATCTTCGGGTTGGGCGGCAGCCGGAACACGATTACGTCGCCGCGCTGGGGCTTGGAAGTCGGGATGATCAGCGTGTTGGTCACCGGCAGGCGCAGGCCATATGAGAACTTGCTCACAAAAATAAAGTCGCCATCGAACAGGGTCGGCATCATCGAATCGGAGGGGATGCGAAACGGCTCGAACAAGAACGACCGGATCACGAGCACGAGCACGATGACCGGGAAGAACGAGCGCGCGTACTCGACCGCCACGGGTTCCCGCACGGCACTGTCGGGCGTGCCCGCGGCGCGCGCCGCGGCCGCGCGGGATTTGGCAAAAAACAGCACGTCCACCGCCCAGACGATCCCGGCAACCGCGCCGACGATCACGAGCATCAAACTGAAATCGACGGCCTCGTAACGAAACATGCGCCACAGGAGGACGAGCGCCAGAACCACGAGCGCGTAGCCCGCCACTTTGACGAGCGCGGGCTCGTCCGTACCGGTCGTGGCCGGATCGCGCTTCGGCCGCAGAAACCAGGCGTCGATCAAGATCAACAGGACGCAGGCCGCGGCCGCGCACAACAAGACAAGGAAAAGGCTATCGCCGTCGTTCACGAACAACTCCCCGGAAAAACGAAGAAAGTGGCACCTGAGACATGCCTCGCGCTCAAGTGGGTTTCTTGCCGACCCGCAAGACCGCGAGGAAAGCTTCCTGCGGAATCTCGACTTGGCCGACCTGCTTCATGCGCTTTTTGCCCGCCTTCTGCTTCTCGAGCAGCTTGCGTTTGCGCGAGATGTCTCCGCCGTAGCACTTGGCGAGCACGTTCTTGCGCATGGCTTTGACACTGGCGCGCGCGATGATATGGCTGCCGATCGCGGCCTGCACGGCCACGTCGAACATCTGGCGCGGAATCAGCTCCTGCATCTTATCCACGAGCTCGCGACCGCGCGTATAGGAGTTGTCGCGATGCACGATCAGCGACAAGGCATCGACGGGGTCGCCGTTGATGAGCACGTCGAGCTTGACGAGAGGAGCTGCCTGAAAGTGGCTGAATTCGTAGTCGAACGAGGCATAGCCGCGCGTCGCGGACTTCAATCGGTCGAAAAAATCGAGCACGATCTCCGCGAGCGGCAGTTCGTACTGCAGCGACACCTGGCTGCCGAGGAACAGCATTTTCTTCTGCACACCGCGTTTCTCGCTGCACAGGGTCAGCACGGCGCCGACGTGGTCGGGCGGCACGAGGATGTTCGCGATGATGATCGGTTCGCGCAGTTCCGAGATCCGGTCCTGGGACGGCAGCTTCGACGGATTGTCGACGCTGATCACGCTGCCGTCGGTCAGCAGGACCTCGTAGATGACCGTCGGCGCGCTCGTGATCAGATCCAGGTCGTATTCCCTTTCGAGACGTTCCTGGACGATATCCATGTGCAGCAACCCCAAGAATCCGCACCTGAAGCCGAACCCGAGTGCGGTCGACACCTCGGGCTCGAAGTTCAGCGCGGAGTCGTTGAGCTTGAGCTTCTTCAATGCCTCGCGAAACTGTTCGTAATCGTCGGAACTGACCGGGAACAGACCGGCGAACACGCGCGGCTGGACTTGTTTGAAGCCGGCCAGCGGCGCGGCGGCGGGCGCGGCGTCGAGCGTGATCGTGTCACCGACAGGTGCGCCGTCGATCTCCTTGATGCCCGCAATCACAAATCCGACCTCGCCCGTGCCCAAGGAATCGCGGGTCACGGGTTTGGGCGTGAAGCGCCCCAGCTTGTCGATCACATGACTGCGGCCCGTCGACATGACGCGGATCTTCGCGCCGGTCTCGAGCGCGCCGTT
>Ga0116231_10012120_pt1 | contig 12850 bp, 7 predicted proteins | sample S1TSphgellanicum_2_FD_89695 | JGI IMG/M metagenome (GOLD analysis project Ga0116231, IMG submission 89695) | Host-associated microbial communities from peat moss isolated from Minnesota, USA - S1T2_Fd - Sphagnum magellanicum MG | ecosystem: Host-associated > Plants > Peat moss > Unclassified... | reverse complement strand
TTTTTTTTTTATTTATTTTTTTTTTTTTTAAAAAATTTTTTTTTAAATTTGTTTTTTAAATTTTTTTTTTTTTTTATGTTTTTTTTTTTTTTTTTTTTTTAAAAGGGGACGTTTTCTTACTTGCTAATTTCATCTAAAGTGTTAAAACTTTTCAATGTGCAAGGGTCCAAAATTATACGCATTTCTCCAATTTCACTAAAAGCAAAAAGTTCACAACCATGGTTATTTGGATTGTGATCCTAGATGTGTCCTACATTGCAAAGTCCAACTTGAATCAAATATTGATATTTTTTGTGTTTTCTTTTTGTAATTAAGAGAATTGTAATATAGGTTTCAGTTTCTCATTTCATTTTTATCATTTTTATCAAATTTATTTGAATTACATATAACAAGATTTGATTAAACCAAAAAAATTGAAACCATAATTTTCAAAAAAAGTGCATTGTGGTGTGTTTTCACCTCATTGGAAAGCTCTATGTAACTTCTCAAATTGCCCTTAAGTATTCCATAACATAGGTATGCCTTTAGGTGTTTCCTACATAGTCTTTAAATAGCTTTTTTGATATCCTATGAAGCCCCCCTAAGTAGTCATTAGGTAGTCTTTTAGGTAGGTTTTGTATAGCCCTTAGGGTAAGTTTTTGATAGCCCCTTGATATGTTTTACTGAACCCCCTAAGTAACTTGCAAGTATCCTAAAACCTAGGTAGGTCCCTAGGTGTGTCCCTATAAAATCCTTAGGTAGTCCCTTGGATAGGATTTACATAACTCCCTAATTAGCCCTTGGGTATCCCATAATTTAGGTAGGCTCCTAAATGTCTCCTTAAGTAACCCTCTAGGTAGCCCTTAAACAATCCTTAAGTATCCCCTAACTTAGGAAATATTTAGTTAACACTTTAAATAGGTTAGATGTGTAATTCCCTAAATCCATCTTAAATATCCTATAACCTAAGTAGGCTCTTAGGTAACATAAGAAACAACAACAACTCAAATCATCTTGAATTTCATCCTCTATTTTATTTTTTTGGCATAATCCCATTTTGACTAGCATCCTCAATTTTGGTGAAACCCAAAGTTTTCCTTTTAAGTTTTAACTATCTTTGTGGATAACTTTATTCAAAACAAAAAAATAGATGTTCATTCTTGAAAATTAAGAAAAAACACATTTTAAAATAATTTGTTGTTGTGTGTCTCCATTCATCACCGTGATGAAATATTCCTACTCCAAAAAACTTTGCTCCAATGCACACATGCCATTTTAGAGTTGATTTGAGTTCCATTTGTTTGCAAAACCTTTTCATGTGAAACATAAAATTAAAAAAAACAGTGATACATTTGGGAGTTATGGTTTTTTTAAAGTTTTGTCAAGTAGGTGCACTAGTGGTCATCCACAAAAGTAATGAACCACATTTGGTTAAAGGTCAAACAATTAAATAAAATTTCTTCAAAAGCATGCCTAGTTTTGGTAATGAATACTAATCATTGTTTAAATATGGTGACATGTGATTGTTTTTCCTCAAAATATGGTGATTTTTTTTTTTCTCAAAAAAAACCTTTGTACAATTTTATTTATTTTTGGCCAACACAATTCGAAAATTCACCCAAAAACATTATTTGGGAAGGTTGGCCCAATTGTTGAAAATGAAGATGGAAAGGTATCCAAATGAACAACAATGTTACTTGTGAGTAATGAACGGTGAATGATGAACAAGCTCAAGAGAATAAGAAGGAATCTTTGGAGCATATCCCATGGCAAATCATCGATTATTCTTGGAATATTTTCCTGCCACTTGGATTCAAATTATGCAATGTGGCATAATATTCCTTGATGAGGTTCAAAATATTTTGCCACATGGATAAAGGTCCAACGTAAAACATGAATTACTCTGTTAATGGTTATATTCAAATGGTGCTTTTGATTTGCAACATTAACATGGGAAGGTTTTGAAAAATGAAAATGCTAGATTGGGTTTAAGATTCTAAATAAACGAACTTGATCACAAATGCAACAAAATGGTTCAAAATGTCACCAAATCTTGTTGTAGAGCCTAATTAATGCACTACCTTTTAAGCATTCACCACAATTGAAACAATTTAGTTCCTTCAAAAATGATAAAACTAGACATAGTTCAAAATTGAATCTTTTGAGCACATAATAATAATAAAAAATTTCTTGCATAATCCTCCAAACTTTCTAGTAACTCTAGCATGGTCAATTGTACTTTCATACATATATTCTTCTAAATAATGTAAATGAAAAAAGCACAAGAAAATTGATGCAAATGCAACTTTATTGTCATGTATCATTAGCTTTCACATGCAAATATTAAATTGCACCAACAAATGTTGAACCTCATCCAAACTCCACGTGGGATAATGAATGAACTCTTCAATTTTCCCACATACATTATGTTTTGTAGGATATGATATATGTGTTTACATTGCACCCATGCCCCATGCCCACCCAAAGAATTTGTTAACATTATAACAAAATATATGCATGAGCAACCTACGCAATTTTTAATTGTCAAATCGTAACATTCATGCTTGAAAAGTATGTTGTAGATTCGACCATACCCCAATGGTTAAACATCTATAGGGGAGAAAATAGTCATTGGGAATTAACCAACCTTCTAGTTATTAATGTGTTGTTGTGTTAATTTAAATGTTGAGGCCTTCTCACCTTTTTGCTTTAACGAAATTTAAGCCAACTACTTACATTTATAGGCCTAACAATATTTTGTGTGCAAACAATAGGCATTTGGCAAATTTTTGTACTAGAAGGTTCACCTCCAAATAAATTATAAAGGTTGTTCTTATGTTCAAACTATAAAAGAAACCCAATATTTTTCTAGACATGATCCTTTACCTAAATCAAGTTAACATCATGATGAATCAACCATACAATCGATATTTGTGACCTAACAACCATGAACTTTCACACATACCCACCCACACAATAACTTTAATCATTAAGACAAAACATGTGCTTATGGCGTTGCAAAGCTCCAGTTCAAAATTGAACCAAAATAACAAGGAGTTATAATCTCACTTGTTGTTTTATATGTAATTGATCTTTGTTATGCACTTGACACTTGTATTTTTTTGCAATGCAAAATATGGCACTTTAAAGTTAAGTGGACATTAGTCAATATTCCACAGGCCATCCCCATGTATGATTTTTCTTACCACTAACCCACCTTGAAAAACTATAAGATACATAATACGTGAATTACATGACGGCCCATGGATGTGTAGGTCATTGACACTATTGGGTTGACTTGGGGGAATGGCCACACATGGACAAGAAAAATTAACACGATCCAACCTATGCAAGTCATCACTTTCTTCGAAAGAACAGTCATAGTTGTGCTTGGTTGAACTAAACAACTCCTCACCTAAGGAATCTATGTTATGGATAAAGACCTAAAGGCACAATTGGCAACAACTATTACAAGCTTAGTAGGATCCCCCAACATGTGGACCTACTTCAATAGCAATTCACTAGATTGTCAAAACTATGGCCAGATGGACCACCCTACAAATAACATCAATATAATGTGGATTGTTTAAAAGCATGAACATAGTTGTTACATGTCATTATGTACAAGGAAGTGTTGGGTTTTTTTTATTGTTGTAACTAGATGTTATGCACAATTTTAGTAAGATTGCAAGTCAGCATGCCTACCCACTCAATGTCATTAAACTTTTGCATATACGAACAAAACAAAATTAGTCCATAAGTTCAACAACTCATAACACAAAATAAAATCATTGTACATAATGTACAAAGAAATTTTTAGATGAGCCATGACCCCCCCCCCCCAATTGCCTAACATGAAAATGTCAAAAACTAAACCAATTGTTAAGCTCGTGAACTTTACTTTCAAATGCAATGTTGGATGAAAGCCACCAACAATGAATCATTGCATATCAAGTATTGACCTCTTCTAAGGACTTGCCATTTTTGTATTCATGGCAAAGGGCCTTGTGTTGATCCTATAATTGAAGTTTGATTAATTCTTTGGTATGCATGTCAAGCAATTGAATATAGTGAAACAAACATGTAAGTTCTTTGTCAACCATCCCAACATTCGTGTCCCTAAAATCATAATGATTATGATAGCATTCCAATTTGCTTACACATTGTCCACCATGAATCCTTTGAAGTTTGATATGGGATATATGTGTTTGACCATTGTTTCATTGAGTTTTGTCCACTTCATCTATTGTGTTTTGTTGTTTTCAGATTACATGTCGTAAATTGCACTGGTCATGATTTTGTTATATGTCACATCATATACATGGCAAGCCATTATTGTCTAGTCAACAACATGTTTGACATGGTCAAACATGAATTTAAAATTCTTTAAATTTTCCCCAAGCTGCATTTGTGCAACCAAGTTCATTCCACTTCCAACTTGTCAACTGACATCTTGGAAATGGAGACCTTTTAACTTAATATTTGCCTTGGAAAACAACATTCAAAGATGTTGTCAATGTAACCACCCTCAAGATGATGCTTGAACAAAACAACAAGGTTACAAACATTTGGAGAGTTTAATTCAACAAAAAAAAATTGTATTTGCTCCAATTGTTTGCCCTTCAAAATGACTAATAAAATGTAAATTAGAAAAATCACCATAATGACAACATGTAGCAATTAGGAAACATGATATTAGTGTGAACACTATTGCCAATATTTAATTATAGTCTAAAAATAAACAACGAATGGAATGGCATATTGCATCCTAGCTGTTCCAAAGTGCATTCCATCTTTCAATCATTTTAATACTAATTAATAACCACTAATTTACCTTGGCATAGGATGTAAACTTGGTAAATGAGAAAAATTAGTTGTACACTTCTTTTGGAATAAGATTCAAACAATTTTGCCTTATTATCTTACAAATTAAAACAATTTTGCACTTTTCTTAATAGTTTGTAGGAACTTTGTTTAAAGGAGTTGGGGTGTGTGTTGTGAAAACCGGGTTATGGGAAAAGAAGAGAAGGACAAGAAAACGAAAAAATAATTTGATAAAGAGTACCCCAAGTGGCCTTGGGTTGACTATTTTCTTCAAGATGTGAATTTTTTTTAACAGACCAAGGACCTACATGCAAAAGGTTTAGATCCAAAGATTGATTTGACTAATGAACATGTAACTAGTGTCAACATTGCCAATTTTTTTGGTAATGTTAATAAATTTAAGACCACCAACCTATTGTTGACTTTGGAAAGAAAAAAAGAGTTGGAAAGTTGTATTGGAAGATTTATGAAACAACTCACATAACCAACAACAAAATCATGGCATGGTTACTGAAAGGCTAGATAGCAAAAACAAAATGTCCACAAAATTAATTAGGCAAAAGTTGTAACTTTTACTACAAAAAAAAAGGTTAGGCATTCAACCATGAATTCATTAGCAAAGGTTCAGAAAGGAGAAAAGGTGGATGTGAATGATGGTTCAAAATGTTCACATGGAGCAATTACTATTGGAAAAACTTCTACAAAGCCAAAGAATGATTGTCCTTTAATGGACAACCAAAAGAACCAACAAATGGTGGTGTCACCTAAAGAAATTACCAAAGTTCAAAAACTCCTTGAGCTCAAACGTGACCTTTGGAAATATAATAGAGTGCATGTGCATCAACAAACCCGATAGATTTATTCCGAATGAAATAAATAGAATTTTCTATTTTGGGTTTATCCAAATCATTGATATCAAATAAGTAGTATAACACGGGATTATTTCCTATTTATAAAAAAAGTTTTGAAACAATTCTATTTTCGTTCCATTTTCTACTTGGGATTATTATTTTTAGAAGCATTTCTTACATTCTTTAAGCAACAAAAAAAGAAATCACACATGGTGTGTTTGATTGGGTTGTGGTTCAATATGGAGGATCAAAAGGTGGTAGCTTGAAAGGCTCAAAATGCCATCACTATAGCTAAAGAAGAACTTTCTAGTTTGAGAATAAACTTGTTTAAACTAATGGGGTGTTTTTAATGATGGGTAAAAAATAGCTAAAACCTTGTAAAATCTGTTATGCGTGACAAATTTGCTATCAAGTTTAGGGTTTAGTAGTTTAAGGACTTGGCAAAGTGTTAAATATTTCTAACATTGATTTGAATGTGCTTAATGTATTTGGGATGGGATATAACCAAGGGGTTGTTCATCATTGAAAGGAGAAAATGGGGGAGCCACTTCTAAAGATGAAACTACAAATATGCAAATTGGAAGCAAACCACTAGATATCAAGGGTTTGGTCATGGCTATATGCCAAAAGGGGAAAGACTTGGTAGTGTTAAAAGTGATGGTTGATGATAAGACACAAAGGGATGTTAAAAGTGACGCCATGTACTAAGAAGTTGACCAGGAATGCCACATGCTACAACAAGAATTGGACAAGGTTGCAATGGACCAACAAGGATTTAGAAAAAAGGATGAATGCATAGGAAAACAATTGGATTATATGATAAGAAGAGATGACCTTTCCTTCTAACCCAAACCAATTATACATCTTGACAAGCCATAAAAAGAATGGGGACGCAACATTATCATCATAAAATCTTATGGTTACTATAATTAATGGTTTCATTGCGCTAATGTTGTAATAATTAATTGCAAACACACCTTTCACCCATTTTGCCTCATTGCCATGTTGCAAGTTTCAAATAGGTGCCTTGTATGTAAATTACAAAAGTTGCACCCAGATTGGTGGAGTTCTTCGAGCTTGTGAAAACAAGATGAAAAATTGAAGCAACTAAATAGGGAAATGAACCTATAAGGAAATCAATATGGATTACGTGGTTTGTTTATTGAATGATTTGTTGCACTTGTGTTTGTAGGTGTTGTGATCAAGGTCAACGATCAAGTTGCTAATTGTATGGGCATTAATTCAAAACTTGCAACCATTGCAATATCACCATTAGTACTAAGACAAAGGTAGGATCACCATCCTCAATACAAAAAGCAATGGCAAAGAACAAAGCAAATGTTTTAGCTATCCAAGATGATGAGTGCATGGGTCTAAAGCTAAACGACCCTATAAATCCCACTAAGCCAACACCTAGCTTGACAATGGAAGTAATCAACCACATTGAGTTGAATAAGTTGTTGCCTTTACAAGTAGGCAATATGTCAAAAGACCACATTGTTACCATCCCTGTTGATATGTTGGCCAAGCTACTGACTAGAAATAATTTCGTACAAGGGGAACCTTGCAATATAGAAGACAAGGTGAATAAGAACAAACCACTGAAAGCATTTACTTATAACCTTGGTGTGAAAACACAAAGGTAGATTGTAGAAAATGTAAGCAAAAAGCCACTTGTTATAAGAATTCTAACTACAAGAAGTAAGGACAAATAGTAAAAAATTTAAACTATTATCAATGTTTACATCTCTTATGAGACATATGAATATCTTAGATTTCCATGGCTCATAGTGTTAGGGTAAAAACATTATAAACATTTATTTCTAACCATGGTTTTTGTTTTTTGACTTATATGTGCTAAAACTAGACTTCTAATTTTTTGCCTTTATTCAAACCATAATTTGAACTATTTTGAACATTGGAAAAACACATCAATTATAGCAATAGATCTAGGTGATGATAATACGATGATAGAATGACAATGTGATGCATTTGTATGAACTAAAATGGTTGTAAATGATTGTAGAACTAAGGTTTGTGTGCATTCAACATTCAATTTGGTAGGGCAACAAAGGAGAATCTCACATCAAAGTTGTGATCTATTTGATAAACATAAATTTAGCTATTAATGAACTACAAAATTTTGTACAAATCCTATTATTATAAATTCATATTTGCATCTTCAAATCTTCATAGCTTAAAGTTTAGGTGTTGAATGTAGGTGCATAGGTGGTTATGTGGTACGGATAACTATCCAACAATCAAGAAAAGGAAGGTCAATAACAAAATTATAATTTGCTTTATTTTCACCCAAGTAAAAAAGTTACAAGTAATATTAACATGGTAGTTCCTGCGTTATGATTTTGTAGAGTTGTAACTTCCATCAACATTGATTTGACAATCTATTAACCCAATTAACTTAAAAGCAAGGTGGGCAAAGGGAGACGAAGCAAACCAAATAAAAAGAGAGAGGAAGATGAAGTAGCATGAAAAGACCTGAAGATGTTCAATAGACTCAACTAAATAGAAGTAAGTTACTTTTTACTGGCTTGGTATAATGTTAATGTCATATTTCAAAAGAACTATTTTTAATTATGCACCAATAATTTGAAAAGAACTTAATTAGCTGCAATTTACATAAATATTACAAGTAACAAAAACTCTTAACTATTACACAATCTAGATGTTAATAAAATAAGTAGAAGTTGTAGAGGGCACCCAAATTCAAAGGGCGTTTACAAATTGCAAAGGTTAAATAGGGTTCATAAATTGCAAAGGTCAAATGTTCACATCAATTGCAATTTAGGATTCATAAAAATTGCAAAGATCAAAAGGCTCACAAATCTACAATGTTCACAATGTTAAAGGGTTCACAACTTTATGCAACTCCTAGGAATCTGGAAAGCTTAAACATTGGTTCATAGATATAAAGATCAAACAGTAAACTTTCAAAAAGTTTGTAAGGTTGTTGCAAAGTTCACTTGAACAATCACAAAGTTTTTAAGGTCATATGATTCACAAGTATGAAGCTTGTTCACAAGCTTCAAAATTGAACTTTTTGTAATGCATAATGACAATACTACACAAAATTTGTGAACTGTTTAGCAACTAGAACCCACAAGTAATCTGAATGCTTCAATGCCTTGTTCTATGATTCTTAAAACCTCTTCAGAGAGCTTATAAATTGTGGAACTACCTCTAACTACATGAGCAATTGGTGGCATTAAAAACTTTAATGCTACAACTAGATGTGAATGCACTAGGGCTACTAGAGAGTTCTCTAACAAGTAGTAAGTTCGGCTTCCAGTTGAAGTCGCTCATACCATAGCCTTCCAATGATATAATCACTTTCATACTAAGTTCGTCCTCATTCATCCATGAATGATTCTTTAAAACAATGAACATGTTTGTCACAAAGCCACAACTAGAAGCTCTCATCTAATGTTGAGCTCTCACATACAACAACATAATCCCCTACAATTAAATCATTTGCCATTTCCTCACCTCTAGTTTCGAACTCTACTTCTTGGTTGGAATCATGCATTGTTTCCCTAATATCAGTATTGTTTAAAGGTTTTAGTCTAATGAAAGTCTAGGGTGAAACATAGCTAATTTGCTCACATTAAAGTGTTACATCACCATCCACACAACATGGGAAGAAGCATGACAAATGTCTATATTACACTTGGGTCATGGCAATTTACATTTCTCACTTAATGAGCTTTTTGGCTTCCTTGCATGAACAATCAAAGGTTGTTGCTCTATCAATGTCATCCACCTTCACTTGCCAAAAACACTTGTGAACCATTTTCCTTGCAACAAGATGAGAAGCATGGTATTTGTTTGACTTTGCCTTCAAGTAAGTAACTACTTCATGAACATTTTGTTTCTTCATACCATATGGTTTCATTTTCTTTTTATTCAACTCTTGCTTCAATAAAGCTCTAACCCCATCAACCTCCCCTTTGCCATGGCCAATAGTAACATAATTCCATGTCATTGGCATCCATTCAAAAGTTCATTGCAAATTGTGGAATTATGATATCTTGATATGAAGTACTAGGACCACACACTCTTAAATTGGCTCGCACACCCATTAGACCACAACACACTGTGTTTAGGATAATAGTCCTTCTCCTTTAAAAACCACCACTACAAGTCATGTTAAACACAATGTGTCATGATCTTTTTCATCAAAAAAATAATATTGAATATCCTTTAAAATTCTAGACCTAGGTTCAACATCAACAAAATTAGGGTTCCATCAATATGTGATATGCACTAGAACAAAAACTTGAAAATTGAACCAATGCATGTATTGGATTTCATTCTGAACCCTAAAAACATAGTTTCAAAAAAGTCTATGCATGACAGTATGATGTCTTGAAGTATATGTTGAAGATAAGATTTGAACTCCTTCCCTACCATTGTGCCACAAAATCGTGGGCAATAAAGTCATGCAATTGTGGCTTCAAATAATATATAAGCTCACTAAAGGGTGTATCTTTGTATTCAACCCTTAATACTTTCTTATTTTGACCATTGTTATTCTTCCCAACTACTACATACTTTATGCACCACTATTGCACATACCTCTTAGTTGCAATTTCATTGGAGCATAGTTGTAATTTTTCAACATCACAATCAAAACATTGGCCCATCAAACACAACAACACATTTTGGGTTTTGTGACTAACCTTTGCAACTACATATTAGTTAGAAAGGACATATGTGACTAGTGACTAATGAGTTGTTAAACCCATGTCATTTCATCCATTTAGTCGCAAAGGATGTTTAATTACAAAACCCACTCGTTTTTAACGATTATGATTTTAAAATTTTCTTATAATAATGAAATTTCATGTCATCATTAACTTCGATATGATTTGTAAAGGGTGAAAGCACACTAAAGGGGGCCACTTTGGGCACTTTCACAACATGTATATGTAATATATATTTATGCAAAACATGTTGCATTAAAATTTTGGGTTTCATTTTTGGTGTTTGGGTTTGATATTTTGATTTTCACAAAGTTAATGATATATAATATTATTTGAAATAAATAAATAAATTCAAGGAATACTAGGTATATTTATGGTGTATGCAATATAATATAACATGTTTATATTTTTGAACTGCGCTAGGTTTGGGTTTGAATTAGTCAACCAAAAAATGTTTGAAATGAAAATTTAAAAAACGACCCACCTCACATATATTGTCATTTTCTATTTGAAAGTGATAGTTTGTCAAAATGTTAATTTACCACATACTTATGGCCATCGCCCCCAAAAAAACCCATTTGTGATATGATAATTATCAAATTCTTCACATGGCTCACAAATTTATTCCAATCATATGGAATCATAATGTTTAATAGATACTACAAATTTCATAAAAATTAAAAATCATTTCAATCATTTTCTGAGTATATTTGCATTTTTTAGTACATAGTGACATACATTTTTTTGCCACAAATATACTTTGGAATGACACAATATAAGTTGAAAAAAATAATTTTCTTTTTGATTAAATTCTTTGTGTTATGGCCTACCATATTATGCAAAAAATTTGGAAAAATGTGTTCTAAAATTACCATGGTTGAAGTTCAAACATGGACACCCTTGGAAAATAATACAATGTGACAACATTTTTGGCCCCCTTGTAGTGTGCTCTCACCCTAAAGTGCATGTCAGTTCAACTTAGTCATTTTATTCAATTAAATGTTACAAAAGATGCCTTGATGGATGGATGACATGTGTAAAAAATCTATAAACACATTATGAATCATTGAACATGACCAAAAGTCAACCTAGCCTAACCTAGCTAAACTAGGCAACCTAGCTTAGTTTGCTTAGCCAAAAGTCAATTTAGCTTAACTTAGTTAGGTTAGCTACCTATGTTAAGCAATTTAGACTACCTAACCTAGGTTAGGTGATCTAGATTAAAAACAAACATTAGACTCCTAACTCAAGAAACTTAGACAACACTAATTAACCTAAGCCATGTGGCCTAAGTATCATAGGTTCCAAGAATGAAGACTTGAACCTTTCACCTTCACCTTGGGGTTCAAGTCCTCCTCCATTGCACTATCACATTGTTTTATACAAATTATATTTAACACAAGGTTATAAAATTAAAAAAATTTAACCTTGAATTAACCTTGGCCACCTAAGTTGACCTAGTCTACCTATTACCTTCCGACCTAGCTTAGATGTAGACCTCCTTAAATTGACTTAAAATGAACTAGTTTGTTAACCTATACTATTTTCTAATTTAGCCTAAGTTAACCTAAACATTTTTAGGTTAAAAAAAAAATTAACCTAAGGTAATTATGTCACATCTAATCACACAAACTTGAAGTGGTTATAAAATTGATAAAATATCTTGTAATGAGGCTACCTAGGTGGGTGGAAGCACACTTCAGTGGCCCCCTTTGGGGTTCACATTGTATTACTTTCCAAGGATGTGCATAATGTCATGCCCATATGCATGGCCTCATACATGATGGTCAATTACGAGCATGCCAATCATGCCTTTTAGGGTTAATGTACGCTCTTAGGATTAATGTACGTTCTTAAATGTCTTAGGGTTATGGCTTGTTTCAACTTGTTGACAACTGTATAAAAAACCAAGTTCTTCCTTTCTCTTGTTAGTTTTTCTAGAATTCCTTTGTTTAGGAAAGTTTCCTCCATAGTTAGACTAGATTTCTAGATGCTTACAATGGCTATTACACAACCATTGTTTACATACACTATGTTTTTTTTTCCTTCTTTGGAATTTAATTCTAGAAAAACTACTCTCTATCACTTAACATTGAAAATGACAAATTTTTCTTGGTTTTTTTTTAGTTTCTTAGGTTTCTTTTGCTGCTGGTGTTATTGTTGCTACTTCTCCTTTCATGTGTTTCTATTGTGGCTATAGTACAAGCATAAAAAAAGAAGGAGAACTAGCAGCAGCGTAAGTGTTATCTTTTCTTCCACAACAGTAGTAACTCTAGCAACAACCTTGGTTGTTCCTCCTTGTGCCACGGTTCTAACCGGGGCGAAGGAAGCAACTGTGATGCCAAGCTCCTCTTGCAACTTGTCCGTCACAATTGTAGTAAGCTCTTGGGTACCATCACCCAAAATCTTCTCTCTCTCTCTCTCTCTCTCTCTCTCTCTCTCTCTCTCTCTCTCTCTCTCTCTCTCTCTTTTTCT
>Ga0116231_10012119_pt1 | contig 12850 bp, 5 predicted proteins | sample S1TSphgellanicum_2_FD_89695 | JGI IMG/M metagenome (GOLD analysis project Ga0116231, IMG submission 89695) | Host-associated microbial communities from peat moss isolated from Minnesota, USA - S1T2_Fd - Sphagnum magellanicum MG | ecosystem: Host-associated > Plants > Peat moss > Unclassified... | reverse complement strand
TGCTCTATGAGGACAATAGATGAAAAAAAAAGAAAAAAAAAATAGGTGCCCCATGGCGCATGGGTGGAAAAAAAAGGTAAAAAAATATGTTATTAGCTTGTAAGTGGGGCAATTGCCAAAAAAAAAAAAAGAAAAAAAAAAGAAGCTTTGCAATGGCTTCACCTTTGTTTGTAACATAGCTTGGTGACTAGCATAATTGAAAAATAAAAATTCTTATCTTAAACTGAATTTTTAATACTAGCACAAACACTCCAAAATGTTTTGTTTACATCACATACAACTTGTAGCACAATATTATGGAAGTTTTTTCTATTGAAAAAATCATGAATAACAAGTGTAACTTTCTCGTTTGTAGCACAATATTATGGAATTTTATCTATTGAAAAAATCATGAATAACAAGTGTAACTTTCTTGTTTGGAAGATCCATTGAAGGAATGTGAGTTCTGTCAATAGTTTCATAAACATTAGGGAATTGTGTAAGATCTTCAAAATATATGATAATGTCTTTCAACCTTTGACCATAATGAAGATTAATGTATTTGCTAAACAATTTTTTTTTTGTCTGTTAACAAATCACAAATAATGTTAACATATTTTCTTTTATTGTTGATGCATCTACATTGAATCGATTAGCCATATGTGTAGCATTAAATCCATGAACAAATCGATAAATAATAATGATCACAATCTTTTTAATTTTTAACTATGGCTTAGTAGGGTTCAAGCAACTTGATTGCCAAAATGGTGTTAAACTCCAAAACTAGATTGTTGAAAGCTTCGAAATTCATCTTGTCATGTAACAAAAAAAAATTATCTTTCGTTTTTAGTGTGGTATGCCACACATTGGTTTCCACAAGATCCCAATGTGTGTATTGCCTAAGCTCTTTCCACCACAAACAAGGTGGATGCTTCTTATTCACACTAACCCACAACTTGGGGAGAAAATTCAAACCTATTAAACTCCCATTTATATTTGAAAACACATGACGCACATTAGATTTAAATGTCATAAAATTCCCAGTGTAACAAATAAGGAACATTGAAATGAAAAAAACTTGCCCAAGTGAAATTAGATCCATGAACAAAATTTAAAACAACAAAAACAAAACCTAAACTGATGAAAATCACAAAAAATACTCAATTTTTTTTTCCACTGATTAAAAAAAAAACAAATGTAAGTTGTGCACATAATCCTTTACAATCGTTGTAATTTTTTTTGAAAAAAATGATATTCATAGCCAAGTAGAATTTGAAAAAAAATAAATGCAAATACTTTAAACAATGTTGCCAAGTAGTTTTTAACTATTTGGATCTCTTTGATTCTTGTTTGACATTTGTTGCTCCTTGTTTTTATATTTAATTTTGAAAAAAATATATTGATTAATAAATGTGGTTTGATGGGGGGATGGGCAGTAGCCTTTAATTTGTGCTTAATAGAGGCCAACCATTAGTTCAAGTTAACTAGGCCCACTCGAGGTTAATAAGCCTAATGATTAGGAATATGTGCTTAAGCCAAGTGAACTACCCTAGTGGTTAAGGGTGAGCATGCTACCAAAATTACCAAAACAAAGGGAAAAAAACCCATAATATTAAATTTAATCTATTACCAATTTTTAATTTACAAATTCAAAATAATGTTATTCACCACAAACATTTAAACACAAAATGAACATTTGACACCAAACGTGATCCATTTGACCATGCATTCACCTTTGGTTTCCAAAAATGTCCATTGAAAAATTTGTAAGTCCTTAAAACAAATTCAAGTAAGGGTAGTATCTACTGAAATAAGTTTCAAAATATGTTGAAATCATTTTTCAAATTTGGTGATGAATTTTTCAATAAGCTCATTGATAGGCTCGTTGTATCAATTATAAACAAGTGAAATTTTGCAATAAACATGTCTTCTTCTTCTTCATCAATAACTTCATTCACAAGTCATAACAAAGGAATATTTAAAGGTGTTTTTGCATTGTCATCCAATTTTTAGTGTCAACAATAGTTTTAATAGTTCCATTGCATTTTGTGGTAATCAAGTTTGTCCCCCAATCATGGGAAACCTTGTCATTTTTCAACCATGGTCTACTTAACAAGATGGAATAGCTAACATCCAATACACTGTATTGAATGATAATAAAGGTGATTATGTAAGAAATTCCATGAATGTGAATTTTGAGGTTTTTAGTCAATCCTATAGGCTTGGTTGTGATTTGACTTACCATGTTCAGTTTTAAAAAAACAAGTTTAAGAATCAATAATCTTAGTCGTTTCCTCAATTTTTCAATAATGATGTTAATTCCAAAACCACCATCTAGTAACACTCTTCAACAATAATTTTGCCAATTTGAACTTGAATGGATAGCATGTGGGGTCTATAATCATTGAAACTATGGTAGGGTTGGATATTGAAGTTTTTCTTAACACTACTAAAGAAAATTAAAAAAACAAGTCTATTGTAAATGGAAAAATTGCCCTAGTGGCAAAGTACACTTGCTTTTCAAAATTTAATTACCAATCTATTGGATTGTAATAGTGAGTTTGTTAGACTTGCCCAAGCAAGGCAATGGGAACAATAACATAAATTAACTTAACCATCTACACTTAGAGTGAGAGTGTAGATCAGCCCAATCCACACCTAGGCTAATTACATTTTTTGGCCCAACACTTCAATCCTTCAAATATGATGGCACCACCCACCCAATCTGCCTCCACCCCTATGGGCTACAAGAAGGCCAAGCTTCGGGAACATGTCCCACATGTACCATCTTTAATGCATCATTCCTTTCATGGTGTAGCATAGATCACGTGTGTTGTGTTGAATGTTGTTCCATAGGCAATTTGTATTTCATTTTCAACCTACAACATTGCATGTCACTACATTGGAAATACAACCCAAAAAATGCACTCAAATACAAAAGGAATGGGGAACTAACCTTGTATGAAAATGGCAACATGGTGTGCATTTGTTCAATTTTGCAACTTTGATAATGACTCCATCATGATCATTACAATGTTTCGTGCCTTGAACTTTGACCCAAATGATGGATATTGGGATTTTTTCTACCAAGTGGCATAGGAATATTGGGATAAGGTGCATGAAGAATTCCATTTTGGAACACATCTCAACAACACTTGGTCCAACCTGCAAGGGGAGGTTGTTTATAGGAATGTTTTCAATATGAAAGAATTGCCTACGGATGTGTGGGAATTTATCAAGGTGAACCTCCAATTCCATGGTCAACCTTTTTACAAAATGGTTCAAGATTATATTTTCAACCAAATTGCCTTGTGTACATTCCAAATCATATGAGGGTTAATGTCGCATTGTAGTTTTCAAAAACATTTAACCAAAGATTTTAAAAGCACAACCTACGATGTTCCATGTTCGTTAGTTCTACAATGGGGGGAAGGTAGTGATAGGAGCAATGAAATTTAGATATCATTAGCATAATTCAAAGTAGGATGGCATTTAAATTGATTACCTAGATTCAATTGCTTGCATTGTATGATTGTACACATCATTTTTTCATATGCCCAATTTTTTTTGCATGGGTGCTATTTTTTCCTATTATCAATTTCTTGATTTCTTTATGAAAAAATAAAGAATTATCAACTTTCATTTGTGTGTAAATTCATTTTTTAATAATGAATTAGGCATGCCAACTACCAATTTTTCTATGTGTACAATTGCATGTCATTTTAAGCATTTCAATTCTTAAAATGCATTTTATTATTCTTTTTTCTTACACCACCAATGACCATTAGGCCTTCCCATCATTTTAGAATGACCAAAATTTGGTAATTTCTTATCTAAGGAGATTAACCCACATGTCCAAGGGATGACCACCCTTGTTTTATAAGTAGTCATTCCTTGGATAGGGGTGATTTGTGTTAGCAATATATTTTTAGACCCAATTTATCATACACATTAAAAATGCATCATTGTTGTATTCTTGCCATTCCCCATTACTACAAATACCATGTATTTATAATAACCAGGGCGTCAATTTCTATGTGTTCAACAATTATCTTGGTAGAACTTTGCACACATATGCAAACAATTTTTATCTTAAAACAAGGAATAATGTTGTGCATGCACACGCAAGTTCATAAACACATGTACACACATACACACCCACATACATGCAAGAATGTTTCCACCATTTGTTAATCCAAAAGAATAATGTCATGTAGTTTCAATTACTTGGATAGTTACATTCATTTCCATGACCTTGAAAGTTTCAATGCATGACCTTACTTTCCCATTTTCACCCCACAAGAAAGTGAACAAAATTTTCTCAATTGTTCCTTCCATTTAGGCTCTTCTTCTCTCCAATTCTTCTATTCCTTTTCTATGGTCCTTATAATGCATCAAATATTCCTTCTTTACTCCTAGGACCAATTCCCTTTCATTTGAATGGTTATAACTATCTACCTATTATTATTAATGTAATATTTAAATTTAAAACTATGTCCTCTTGTTTGATTGCCATGGAGTTGGCTATCCTCATGGTCGGTAGTTGCTATCGGTATAAAGTGAATATTTTTCATAGATATTTTAATAATTCATAACTTTCTCAAATGAAGTCCAATTTGAACGTTTGAAAGCCTGATCTATCTTATGAGCTTTGGAAAGAGCTTTCCAATGTCATTTCAAATGTTTCAATCAAAACTGGTTTGACCTTTGAGAATGCCAAAAACATGAAGTTTGGCAATCAATTTTGGCTATTTTGGTTGGCAATTTTAGTAGGCAATTTTGATTAGTCACTATTGAGAATCCATTTAAGTGGTCTTTTTACTATTGGTTAGTTATATAATAATGGTAATTTTGTTGGCTAACTTATAAAGTTCAAAACTAATTATTTCTTCTATTAGTAATCATTTTTTCACCTAACAAATTGTTCCTTGGTCATGGTGGTCCATGGATTGTTGCTTAGACAAGGGCAATTGGTCCCTTGACACGGGTGTGTGACCTAGAATGAGCCTTAAAGTGAGAAAGTTACCAAAGTCTTGCCCTAAACCGATGGTTGATGCAACATAGTGCTTGTCATGAACACAATAACCATATGGTGCTTGGAATAGTGTGTGTTTGTTTTCTGTGTTTTATGTTTGCAAGTTGTGTATTCATGGAGGAGGGATAATGTGGGCATTTATTTTTCTTACTTTAGAAGATGAACTTGCAAGCTTATCTATGTTGGTTTTTGTTTTTCGTGAGATTTCGTGGGAGTATGGCTCCAATTGGTGTGTTGGAGTATGGAAGGATGAGGAGTTGTTAATGTATGAAAGATGACAATTTTGTAATAGGTGGTGGTTGGTTTTTGAAAAGGATAGAAATAGAGGTAAACATTTTGAAGTTTGTTTGTTTTTATGGAAGCTAATAGAAGGTGTTATTTAGAAATGCATTGAAAGATGAATGCTCTGCATGCATGACTTTGTTCTTTGAATTTCCATTGCATTGGAGATGTAGCATCTATGTCAATTTGCTAGTGATGGGCTTGTGGTGAAAGTGATGTAGAATAGAGGGGTTCATGAACAATCTCTAATGGCATTATTTAAAGGTGGATGTGTTTGAGTGTGGGGAAAAGTGAGTACCCTTGTTGGGCACTCCAAGTTTGGGTCTGTAGTTGGTCTTCACTTGAAGTCTGGGAAATAAAGGTTAATTTTTTATTGAAGGTGGGATTGGGTAGAATCTCTTTTCTTGTAAAAGCTTTTGGGATACATTGGGAATATGGGAATGAACAATGCCATTAAAGGTTTGTGGATGCTATGAGAGAGAATCCAAAGGGTTCATGATTCACATACGCTCTAATTGATAGTTGACAACTTTTGATTTCATGGAATTTTCTTTAGATTAGATGCATGCCATCTCTTGTAGTTATCATATATCAAGAAGAATTCAAAGGTTTTGGTAACCTCCACTTTTTTGCCACATGTGATCGTAATTCAATTGTGTTTTTTGAACAAGGGCAGTCATTCGTTAAACAAAGCTAATCGAAATTTGGTTGTGTTTTTTGGACAATGGGTTATCACTCAAGGACAAGGGCAATCGTTTGTAAACAAAGATAGTCATTTTTGGACATAAACTTCAATTACATAAGCTGAAATTGATCTTTGTTTTAAAAATCCATTTTTTTTTTTCTTGCAATGGCATTTATTGTTGTCATCAATGATTAGGTGAAATTCACATGTGCTAGTTTCTCCAAGATAACTTTTTTAGATAGTACACACATGTGAAGTTCGTAAAGGATAATTATTTTACCTTTCCAATATATATATATATATATATATATATTTGATCTAGGGTTTTCCTAGGTTGATCTTAAATTGATGTGAAATTAAACTACATTAACATCAAAATAAATGTTACTATGGCAACATGACAAGGTTGACACTAAAACCCTACTTCCCCAATAAAATCCAATGTATCATTTGCTCTCAACTTTGACACCTCTGATGGTTATGGGGTCCAATTCTTAACCTACTCGAGGCTAGCAAGTTGAAATAATAAGCATAAATTTTGTCAAGTGAATTTGGACCCAAGACCTCTTGGAGGTGAAGGAGTGCATTTGTCAATAGACTACAACTTCATTTGTGTAAAGTATTAGGTGACAAATTTATTTAAAATTTGAATTTGCCACAACTAATTAGGGTATTGACACATATGTCATTTAAACAAAAGCAATCACATCTTTCTTCTAGTACATGAGAGTGTAACCTAGTGATAAAAACTATGATCCCTCTTTAGAAGATCTTGGGATAAGTCCTTTGGAGACAAGAACCGGGTGAAAATCAGATTGTTTGAAAATTAGCAGTTTTTGTTTTGGGGATTTTTGAAAACCTGTTGGTTCTCTAAGTCTGAGAAAAATTCTTAAAGAATTGAGGTTATTCTTAAAATTTTCTTCTAAGAACTGAAATTGCATGCAAGCTACCGTGGGTCGCTCTCTCTCTAATCAATTGTTACTTGTGAGCTCAATTTCAGTGTTGATCAGAGATTCATCATGGCTTGGCACAAGATGGCGCTTCTAGCTATAGCAGCTGGGCTTCTCTGCATGTCGGCATTACTCAACGGAGCTGAAGCATCCGGGGAGAGTACAAGCGAAAGCCCATTACTCAACGGAGCTGAAGCATCCGGGGTGAGTGCCACCAACAACAGTCCATTATTCAACGGAACTCAAGCATCCGAGCTGGTGAGTGCCCGCAACAGTTGGAAATTGATAAATAACCTCCATACTTCTTGTTGTTGGACTGATGGAAGTTTACCCAGTTCTGATAGTTAATGAGCTAGGTGGCCATATCTGAATGTTGCTTCCTTCTCGCATGCCCTCCTGGAAGAGTGTGATTTTCATGAAGTTGTAGTGATTCCAATGCTTAAGTGATTCTATCTCTGCTCCGCATGCTCCGCAGCTGCTTATCAAAGTACCTTCCGTTACTAAAGCTTCAGAAATGTGATTCATCGGCCTATTTGTTCATGATCTCGGCCAGTTCTAGTATTCATCTCAAGACACCACTCCATTTTCCGCAGGAAAAAGATGCAGATGACTAATTTGTGAATGTGTATGATGTGGTATTACCTAGTGTGGCAATTTCTTTGAAACTTGCGATGAAATATGAATCTCGGGAGGCATCCTAAAAGCCGGTTGCAAAGAATATAGCAGAGCTTACTTTTATGATTCAATAAATCTCAATCTCCATTTAGCCAACATCAACGGGCACATGGAGCCGGGAAGCGACTACATCATAACGTACACGGAAGAAGGATATAATGACCAGGAAGGATCATCGTTCTTCAGTTTTGCTAATTGCAAGAAGGAGAATGGCAAATTTATAATTCCCACCAAGTACGACATAAATCACAATGTCGCCAACGTCAACGGGATCCTAAAATGGCAGAACTGTAAACTTAATTTCCTTGCTATGGACCGGCTTGTTGCTGCCGACGAGGATGGTGCACCCAGTGGCAGGAAGTTGCTCAATCAGCGATCATAGTTCAATGCGGAAAACAACAAGAGAAGAAAGGAAAGTGCTAAGCTAGAGATGAAGTTCCATGTTAATTCTCTAACTTCAGACGTAAAGCACTGCCCTGGATTTTTCGTTCGTATTTTCAGCTCCCTTACCTGCTTGAAGAAACCTGCTTTCAGCAAAGTGGGATCTTCCGACCAACGGAACGTACCAGCCAGCTTGTCACTGTTTCTAAAAAGTGAAAAAATCCTAGCTCTGCTTTACGTAGCAAATGGACCTGGGTATAGGCCCTTCTGTGATTTTCGACCTTTTCTGGCCGAGGGAACAGATCTCAAATCACGGAAGGGCCTGTACTCAGGCCCTTTCTCCTATACATAAAGATCAGAAGTTGTTGATCACCTACTACAGGGATCGTTTTTGATCTCTCAGAACTACCTTCATTTTCAGAGCATGCATTAACTATATTGTTAAGCAAGTTCCTTCAATGCAGAGTTCCTTCTATGTATACCTGCGCTAACTTGGTTCATATATGCATGAATGTATAACTTAATCTAAAAATGATGTGAATATTTTCTACACTCTCCGGGGCTCATTTTTAGATCGTTTTTGTATCCTAATAAGAGCATTTTGAGTGGTGCTCAGTACATCGTGACCTGCAGAAATAATTCTCACATCCAAGTTTCTTTACTTTTTTCCAACCCCACCCAGTACGCTAAAACTCATACTACAAATAGGCGGGAAACTACTAATACCAACCCACCTGAACCAGTCAAACTTATCTAGCCAATCAACAGCTAGTGTTAGGCTTTGCTGTGGCTTTTAGCAGTCTCAGCAAAATGTGCTAAAACGTTGGGCCAAAACCCTTTTGTTGAGCGAAACCCGCATGTTTTGACTTTTCTTCATCCACTTCTTTTTTAAATTTGCAAGGCCAGATGATGAGCACTGGTGGAGTTGCTGTAAGTAGGTCAAAAATAAGTCTGTGCACATCTGGGATGTGAAGTTAGGGGCGGGGGTGTGAAAAGGTGTGGGACGTGACTCTCCATGTCTATCGCAAAAAGCTTGCACCCCTAGGAGTGTGCATGTGAGACATGCAAGTATGGAAAGACATGAGGATGGCATGTCAGATGAAGTGACAATTGTTATGTCATGTATGACATTTGAAAGTTGATGTGGATGCCAATGTCGATGTTGACATGGATGCTAATGTAGATGTTAATGTGGATAGCATTCTTTATAATTCTCCCAATTACTGGGACTTCTAGTGGATGTCCCCACCAAGCAAAATCAAAAGTACTAATATATAAGAAACCATAAGTAATGTGCAAGAACCGGGCTCTATGTAAATAGCTATTACACATTGAACTATTAGCTCACTCAAGATAATTATGAAAACATTATCAGACCACCAAATGTAGCAATCCCATTGGCTTGACAATAAAAATCTTAGCCTACACACATGCCTAGTTTGCTTAACATTGGAAATCATGGTTCATTTGTATCATTTACTTTGGTCCTATAAAATTCTAACCCACTAAAATATCTTTAAACTAAGAGTTAAATATGTTTCAAGGATTGAACCACATTTAATTGTTCTAAGTTCACTGAAGGTAAAATTCAGACCACCAAATGCTACAATTTCGTTGACCATGACATTTTTGCTTCACACAAAAGCCTATTTGACACCCTCTATTAATGTAAAGTAATACTTTGACATGTGACCTTGCAAAAATGAAACATTTGAGTTGGTGTAAGTCTACAAGAAAATGGGAAGAAAATGAAGACCAATATGGATTTGTTATAATCATTTATTGTCCCAATCATTAATCTACCAATCACCTCTCCCCTTTGGAAGGGACAATGCCCTCCAGAAAATATTTAATTCATCTAAGAAAAGATACTAATCATTTAACATATGTTGATAAATTAATATTAATTGAAATTTTCACAAGGTGTCTTGTTTTCACTTGCAGGCCCAAAAGTGAAAAAAAGGGGGCTCCATGTGAAACTAAAAATATAGTTATTGATGATAAATTTTAGAAAAAACCGAAATAAGAAAAATATATATATTATTATTTCACATATAATGATTGATTAATATAAATTAAAATTTTCACACAGTATTATTATTTTAATTATAACATAGTATCTTGTTTTCACTTGCAGGAACACCAAAGAAACAAACTTCAAAGTTACTCCATGGGAAACTGAAAATCTAATTATGGACAATAACTCTAGGGAAACCCATAATAATAAAGAGGTTGTGAATTTTTTTAAAAATGTTTTAACATAATCACATCAACATTTTTCTTTTGCATTTTAACTAAGAATTGGTAAAAGAAAAAACAATGACATTATCAAAAACTTAAAAATAACCAATAAAAATAAAATGACATGGTGAAAAAAAAACAACATACTAATGGGATCACTTGAGTAGATGAAATATTTGTTGATGGATTTCACTATGTATTTCATTTTGTTTTTAAACTAAAAAATTGAGATTTTGATCAAGTCAACTTCAAGTTGTTTTTTGGTGTGTTGTTAATTATGTAATATGTTCAAGTTTTGATTAAAAAAATTACATCCTTGATTATAATTACAACAAATTTGTTGCCCTATAAATTAAACTTCAAACCCAAAAATGTTGGATGTAACATGAACTTGAGAAATTGAAATAGGAAAAAGAGCAAAAGAAACAAAAAGTGACAAGTTTTCTTTAAAATTGGAAGGAAAAATTTAAACCTTTCATGGATTTGAATTTTTTTTAAAAAAATATAATCTTGTAGTAGAGTTATTATTAATAGGGAACAAGTTCTTTTGTTAAGTAACATCCCCTATTTTAAATGAAGAAAAGAGGACATCCTCCTTCCAAAGATTTGATATAAGGAACATTTATCTTTTGTTACACTATATATATATATATATATATATCCCATGTCTCAAGTTAGGATAAAAGGATGTTTTCCTTTCTTGGATTAAAAATAGAGAATATGTTTTTTTTCATTGCAACAAATCTTCCTCCTCCTCATCTAACACCCCAATTTCAAATCAAAACAAAAGGATGTCATCTAAAAACTCATTGTCAATTGAAGTTCAATTAAGTCAATTGGACAACACAAAGGCTTACCAAAAAACAACACTTTGTGTTTCATCTCCACCACTCATTGATGTTGAACCACAATTTCTTCCAATGTTATCCAGTTGACACAATTCTCTAGGCCAAAAAGGTTGGCAAGAATAATAGAGGAATATAGTAACCTTGAGCATGAAAATGTTGAAGATTGCAGACAACTTTGAAAGACAATGCCCTGCACAAGGGTATAAGGTTGTATAAAACAATGGTGTAATATTTATAGTCAATTTTTTTAATTTTTAGGGAGAATTCTTGTATTGGATGACATTTCAAAAACGAATGAAGAATTTTTGAAAAGCATTTAGTTGCTTGTGAATAAGTTAGTGGAATTTGTATCAATTTGTATCAACTTATTAATATATCATAGTTCACTTTTTGAATCTAAAATAGTTGTTTCAAAAAAAATTCCTTCTTATGTTTGTTTCTTTCGTATTTTTTTTTATCACTTGTTTGCATTTTATTTTATTTTTAAAAACACAATGGTCATCAACTTTTTTTCTTACCATATCCAAATTTAAATGGATGAGATCTTTGAAAAAATAGATCAATTTAAATTTGATTGTTTTCATAATTTTTTATTTATTCATGTAGGGTGATTCATGAGTACTGTATGACACATTCATGATCATTAAGATATATATATATATATCCTCATATTTAGCTACTACCCATATTTATTCTTTGACTACTTTAGTGAAAATTCTTTGTTTTAAAACTTCAAAATTGGGGGGGCCTCTTCATCCTCTTCCACCATATTTAGTTTGATTGAAATTTTTTTGCTCAACCACCACGTCTATCATGTCCAATTTGATCGAAACTTTTTTGCCCTCCTCCATTGTTTCCATTATGTCTAGTTTGATTGGGATTTCTTTGTGCTCCTCCACCATGTCCACCACATCTAGTTCAATCACAACTTCTTCGCATTCCTCCCCTGTGTTTAGTTTGAGCACCAAGTCCTACCGTTCATCAAACAACTATGATTGAAACTCTTCTATGGCTGAAGACAAACAGAACACCAAAATTTTCAGAGAAAAATTTGAATGATTTCTCACATATCCTTGTAAACTTTTAAGAGATTGTTAGCTTAACAATTATGTAACCTTGAATTGGACTTTTTTCAACTAGCTTTAAAACAATTGTGCAACAAGTTGGGCTTCTTTCAACTTTTTTTGAAGTTTGTTGATTTCCATGTTCACAAGCAAGTTAACCATTGACCGCATTTGCAATTGACAACAACAACAAATGTTTAGTATTAAAACAAGGGTCCTTCTATTTTTTTATTCTTTTCACATAACATGGTGAAAACATGTTCTGTGTAAATGATCCTACTCTCCAATTTTGAGTTCAACTAAGGGCGATGTTTGTCGCGCCCCCAAGTTCCTTGTAGACCCACTTGAGGGTCCAAGTATGCGGCAATGCGGAAGGAGTTGGAACTTGAAGCACGATCCCGACTTCCAGCATTAGAGGGGGTGAGAGGGGCGTGCTAGAAGTCTCGGGAAAGATTAGGAAGAATTGACAAGCTTACTCACTCACACGGGCCTCATGCCACATGTATGGAAGACTACATGAAAAGGCCACTGATATGTCCCCAAGATAATTGTAATGTCTTACAACACCTTTTCACGGACCCTCCATGAACCACTCCAAGTGGTTAGCCCAAAGTTGGAGCACCTTTGGTGCTAGGAAGAGCCACGGCCTGGACCTTGGGGAAACCATCACCTTCCCCTTTAGAACTCATCATGGAACCTTTTGGTGTTGG